>Ga0208160_1000017_pt1 | contig 67940 bp, 56 predicted proteins | sample CB_VirMetaG_FD_184536 | JGI IMG/M metagenome (GOLD analysis project Ga0208160, IMG submission 184536) | Freshwater to marine saline gradient viral communities from Chesapeake Bay - CB_1504_1 Viral MetaG (SPAdes) (version 4) | ecosystem: Environmental > Aquatic > Marine > Coastal | place: USA... | reverse complement strand
TATTTTTAAACTTATTATACAGTTTATCCGGAGTATGTGATATTACAAAAATATTTGCAAACTCCATTTTCGGTATTAAATCAATAAAAGCATCAACACCTGTTTGATCTAATGATGAATCAAATATCTCATCCATAATCAATAAATTCGTTGACATAGAATTTTTCATCTTGGATATTTCTCTCCATGTCAATAATATAGCCATATCAATTCGAAGTTTTTCACCTTCAGAAAACGAACTATAACTAAAATGATCACGATTTCTAGACAAAATTGTTTCATTAAATGTTTCATCTAATTGGAATTTAACAAAAAAATCAAACTTTGTCAAGTACTGATTAATAAAATTATTAAAAATAGGTAAGTATTTTTGTACAATTACAGATTTAATACCAGTATCCTTTAACATTGTTCCTATTGATTGGTAATATCCAAGTAATACATTTATATTTGATTTTTTGTCCTTAAATTTCTCAAATTCATCATACATTAAAATAAGTTCATTTTTTTCATCATCAACGTTGACATTTACATTTTGTTTAAGGTCACCATATAACTTATCTATTAAATTATCATTGTATTTAATGGATGTTTGTATTTCAGCTAGTCTTTTATCAAAAGTAGAAATATCATGAACATAGTTCTCAAAAACTTTTATTTTATCTTCAACCTTTTTAAGTTCATTATTTAATTTTTCTGAATCATTTTCCAATTCGGTAAGAGTATTAGTATATCTATCAACCATTTCATTTTTAAAAACATGGTGTATATCCTGACTACACGTTGGACACACATCATTGTCATTAAAGAATTTAATATCCTTTTTTATGCGTTTAATTTTATTATTAAATTCATATTCAATTTTATCTAAATTCTTTTGCTTATTTTTTGTGGATTCATGATTAACAAGAAAACTTAATAGATTATTCTTACTTTGTAAAATATCATCATATTCTTTTTGATGTAGTTCATTTTTTTCTTTAAGTATATTAATATCGGAATTAATTTTATTAACTCTCTCATCATTATCAAGTGATACTCTATCAATATATTTTTTCTTTAAATTGATCTTATCGGTATATAATTCAATATGATTTTCAAGTTCATATTTTTCATTTTTAGACATTGTTAATCTATTTTTAAGTACCTCATTCATCTTAGAAAAAATTGTTAATCCAAGAAGTTCTTCAATGAGATTTCTTCTGTCTTGTGGTTTAAGTTTCATAAACGGAACATACGTTGCTTTACCCAATACAACAATTTGAGTAAAAGCAGTATAGTTCATTTTAAGAATATTTTTCTCTAAATAAAACTGGTAATCACTGACATGTGACTCCTGATCAATTAATTTACCATCTTCATATATTTCAAATATATTTGGTTTAATACCACGTATAACCTTATATTCATTTTTACCAACAGTAAAATTAATTTCAACTAAACATTCTTTACCATTAACACTATTAATTAACTGCGGTTTATTAATATTCCTATAGGGTTTACCATATAGAACAAATGAAATAGCATCCAACATTGTTGACTTACCAGCACCATTTGAGCCTACAATAACGGTTGTTTGGTTAGAGTGTAAATTTACTTCAGTAAACTGATTACCAAATGAAAGAAAATTCTTCCATTTTATATTTTTAAAAATCACCATAATATTAATCCATTTCAGATAATGCTTCTATATAAAGTTCCTTAAATAATTTCTTAATCTGATCACCATCAAAATCAAGTTCAAGATCATCAATATATGATGAAACTATAGTCATAGTATCCTCATTTTTAATGAGTTTTTCATCAAAATCTTCTGACATCTGATATATTGAATTATCAACAATATCAAATTGGAATGGATTAATCTGCTGAATTTTATCGATAAAAAGATCAAATTTATGTTGATCTTCTTTTTCACCAACAATAACTCTAACAATTCTATCCTTTAAAGAATCATAATCAAATTCAATAATATCAATATCTTCATCATAAAAGATTTTATGGAACATCTTATCATTATTTTCAACTTTTGTCAATTCTCTATTTGACAAATCAAATATATGAAACCCTCTAGAGCAATCATAATCCGCCCATGTAAATTGCATTGGAGAACCTAAATATTGAATATTTCCATTTATAGATGGTTCATGGAAATGACCAGAAAATACATATTCATACTTATTAAACAGTTTCTTGTCAATTCCATCATGACAAACACCACCATTTTTATGCATTTCAAAGCCAGAAATTTCAAAATGACCAAGTAAAATATCACCTTTAAAACTATTAATGAAGTTGAATGATTCATCTTCGTTTTCCATATTAATCCATGGAACAAGACCAATACGTTCATCATCAATAATAAGTTCGGTTGGTGAAGTGTGTACTTTTACATTACCATATTCTTTTAATATAAGATTCGGAGAATTAACTCGATTTGTGTTCTTAAAAGAACAATCATGGTTACCAACCAGAATATCAACCTTTATATTTTTTTCTAAAAGAACATCAAATAGCCATTTTTTACATTCATGTGCCGTATTAAAATTAATATATTTTCTTCTATCAAATAAATCACCAAGTATAACTACATCTTTAATTTGCTCTTTTTCCAATGTTGGAATAAACAATTCGGTAAAGAATTTCTTATGTGCTTCAAGAAATACAGTTGAGTCATTACGAACACCTATGTGGCAGTCATTTATAAATGCTAATTTTGTCATAATATAAAAAAACCTAAACGAAATTTTCTAAGGCAAATTCCAATGATGTATTAGTAAATGCTTTATCATCATCATGGATTTGCGCTGAATAAGATTCAAAATCTACACCCATTTTTTCAATATACTTCTTCTTAATATCATGTTGCTTTGCTTCTTTGTTAATTCGTCTAACAAAAGAAAAATAACAAATCTGCGTAAAATAAGAAAATGGATTGGATGATTTGTTGGTATCAAAATTATCAATATATCTTATGCACGTTTCAATAGCATCGCCAATCATTTCATCCCTATACGTATAATTAATAAAATTATACCTATAAGCCAAATTAGTAGCAATGTCAAGTATAATTTTACCTATCTTATCGTTTATTTTTGGTATTGGCAAATTTTTTTGTTCACAATCTTTGATTATTTTTTTTCGTTCCTGCATCAAAAAATAAAAATCTTTATTACTAACATAATTATTATCACCCATAATATAATCCTCAATGTTTCACTATTTCATCATAAACTTCTTCTTCATCAAAAGCATCTTCCATTTCTTCTGAATTTTCATCATTTGATTGATATTCGGAATAATCTTTATTTAAAATATTTTCAAATGAAGATAAAAACATATTATTTGGATTTGACACATTAAGTATTTTTTCAAGAGGTATGTAATATACATCGTCTTTTGATGGTCCAATCCATTTTCTTAAATAAACATCTACAGAATCATCAATTACTTCCATTGGTCTAAAAACCGTAATAGAATGTTCATTTAAGTATTCCTCATCAACTAAAACTCTTCCAATTAATATAGAACCATTAACCAATGTTATAACTTTATCGATATATTTTAAAATCTCTTCTTTTTTTGGTTGTCTAGGAATCATACATCAATCACCTTTATTTTACAGTTAAATTTTTCTTTCTCGTATAGCTCTAATCTTTCTAAAAAATGTTTATATGTTGTATTCTTTTTATTTTTCCAAGAATAATCATCTGCTATATCATATAATACTGCTGACTTACCATTTGGTGCAATTCTAAGAACACGGCCAATGGATTGTAAATTCTTAACCTTAGATTTATAAGGATGAGCAAATATTACACAATTCAAATTTTTAATATTAATTCCCGTTGAAAATACTCCATATGATGCTAGTATTATAACATTATTATTTTTCTCTGTAAACTCTCTAGCGTATTCTCTATCATTAACCGGTGTGTTACCATGAATAAAAAATATCTTTTTATCTTGACATTTCTCTAATAATATGCTATAGAGTTTTTCACCATGTCTTTCCACATAATTAAATAATATTAATGTATTATATTCTTGATCTACTGCTAAGTTAAGAATAAGATTGTTTCTTTTACGATCCTCAACAATAACATTTAATTCTTCCTGATATTTCATTTTAGAAACTGCTTTCTTATCAACATCTATGTGATTCAGAATAAGCGCATTAATTTTAAGATCGGATAATACACCATCATCCATTAATTTTTTAGACTTAATGGTGTCATATGGTTCACCAAATAACCCAATTAATGTTAATTTATTTGCTTTAGCATCTTGTACGGTGCCAGTTAAACCAACTCTATATTGAGCATTTACAGATTTCTCCATTATTCCTTTCAATGAATTTGCGGAAGCCAAATGTGCTTCATCTATAAAAACAGCATCAAAATCTTCAAACCAATTTTTATTTAATTTAAAAATACTTTGCCACGTTGTCAGTGTTACATCATAAGAATTATTTTTTTCTTTACCGGAATAAATCTTATGTACGTGTTCATCCAATGAGTTCCAACCATAATCAACAAAGTCTTTATATAATTGCTCAACCAATGATACAGTTGGCACAACAATTAAAATCTTTTTACCTTGTTCCATAATCTTCCTAACGGAACAATATATTATTAATGATTTACCTGAACCGGTTGGTGATACTATCAATCTCTTTTTATTATTTAAAATTTTATTAATAGCATTAACTTGATAACCATATGGTTCAAATGGTAAATTTAAATCAGAAAAATCATATTGGACTTCATCAAAGTTTTTATTTATATCATCACAAAATGATATTGAATATCCATTATATTTTGCAAACTTAATTAACTGGCCTATCAATCCATAATAGGTTGTTTTATTATTCATGTTAAATAAATATACTTTACCCGACCAAAGTCCATTTCTATACTTTGGCATGAATTTATATCCATCGACATAAAAAGAGAAAGAATCATTTAACTCATAATAAATTCCAACATCTTCACAATTTACATAAACAAAACTTTCATTTATTCTTTTTATTTCTATATCACTCATCACATACCATTTTTAAACCTTAAAAAGTCTATAGCATTTCTAATATTCCAGTTTCTACTAGCTAATGATTTTTTCATATCATCAACTAAAACTAATTTAATATCGCATAGATCAATTTTCTTTTTTATTTTTAAAACTTCTTCATCAGCATTAACGTGTGCTTCTACACCAGAATTTGTTAATTTTTCATGAAATGGTTTCTGTTTATATACTTCGGGATCACATTGACCTTTATAATATTTATATTTAAACATTAATAAATCTGATAATTCATATTCCAGATTTTTCTTTTCACCCATAATATTCGAATATAATACAAAATATTTAGATTGTAATTTGGCGGTTTCTATTGATTGTGCGTCAAGTACATCAATACGTAACTCACCATCAATTTCTATCATTTCCTGCAATTCGCGTAATTTCATATAAAAATCCTAGTATTTAATTAAATATTATTAATTATACTAAAAATTTAATCATATGTCAAATGTTATTGTATTTCCATTGATGTTTAATTGCGTAAGGTCATCAGTACCCATAATAGTGGATTGTTGTGGGAAGTCAAAATATGCATAATTAAATGTGGCTGTGGCTGTAACTATAACATTGTCATCATCATTAGTACCAAATGAAAGTTCGCTAAGTGAAGTTGGAAATATACCAACAAATCTAGCAATCATTTTAGCGTTCATTTGTCCCGATAAAATATGTAATGTAGCATCTGTTTTGTTTCTTCTCTCATCATCGGTTCTCATTATTTCCATGATCCATCTATAGATTTCCAGATAGTTTGTCATATCTTCATCAATTAAAAATGTAACTATCATTGGATCAAAAGTTATTTTTGAACCTGTGAATTGATTATTTCTTCTTGGTTGGTCGTGCATGGGTTGATCAATATCTACACCGGGAATCATAGCAGTTTGCATAAAAAATGTAGTATTAGGTAATCTAGCAATATCAAATTTATATTGTACCGTAGATAAAGTATTAAGATTTGTTGGTGTTGACATATTGATATACCTCCATAATATTATTTATCACCCATAAAAAAAGGGGACTCCGAAGAGTCCCCAATTAATTTTCAGTTAATTATTATTATAATTATTACTGAAGGTTCTGAACATTAACAATGCGGTAGTAAGAATTCGCACGGTCATTCAGTGAAGTGAATGGATTAGCAACCATACCATAACGGGTTTTGAAACCGATAATTGGCTGGAAGGTATCCTGATTAACAGCTTTAACTAACTGCAATGGAACGTATGGGCAGTAGAAGAAGCCGGCGTCATATGCGTTTTGACCTTTGTAACCAACAGTGTAGAAATCTACAGTTACATATGGATCAACATATACTTTTACGCGACCATTCATCATAGAACCAGCAAAGGTAGCACCAGCAGGATCAACATCAACGTTATTCTGCAATGCAGCCGCAGAATCAAGTTTACCAGCCAGAGACAGAGCGGAAGCAACATCTGAAGAACAGATGATGAAGTTGCCTTTACCACGTTTTGTATCCAGAGCAATTGCGTTTGCATCACGTTCAATGGCAAAAATCAGACCTTTGAACTTTTCAACAGACCAACGACCATCAGCATCAGCAGTAAGATCGAAAACACCCGCATTCGTAGCAAAAGCAGCACCTGCTTTAGCAGATGAGTAGATTTTACGAACAACTTCGCGGTTGATTTCAGTCATGATTTCAGTTGAAAGGATAGTAGTAAGTTCCTGTTCAGCATCCAGACCATGAATTGCCTTCATGTCCTGTGCGATTTCCATTGAGTAGGATGCTTTAAGCTGACGGGCTTTAGCAGAAACATCAGTACGATCAATTGTGAATGTCATTTCATTCCAGTTGGTTGTACCTTCTGCATCGGCAGTATCAAGACCAAGACCAGTTGAGAAAGCAACATCAAACGGATCGGTTGATGTGTGAGTGCCAGTACCGGAGTAAGCAGTATCAACGTTGTTTTCACCAGTGGCGTTAGCGGCCAGAAGTGCTTCTGTAGCTAACTTAGGATCGGCATTATCATTGTACTTAGAACGCATTGCGAATACCAGACCGGTAGGACCTGACATAGGCTGTACGCCACATACATCATAAGCGATCATTTTAGGTGCCATACGACGAACCAGAGAAATCAGGATCGGATCGTAGTTATCAACACCACCAGCAGTAACGGATGTAGATGGTTCGCCGGCTTCTTTCAGGAATTTTTCCTGGTTTTCAAGTAACTGTGCGGTTACTTTCTTCTTATAGTGATCAGAAATTTTTTCTACTTTTTCGGATTCCAAAACAGCATCCCATTTTTCAAGTAGAACATCTAATGTTTGACTCATTTTAATTCTCCTATTATATTTTTATGTATATTTATAAAAATTGGTTTTTATAACGCATCTAAGTAAGCAGACATTTTAGTGCTTTTACTTTCTACGCTCTTTTCTTCATCATTTACTTCATTGGACTTTTCAGACTTGAAAAATGATTCACGGATGGTTTTGACTTTCTTTTCAAAAACACCAATATCGCTTGCATCTAAATCTTCAACTAAACCAGCAAATTTTTCTTTCTGAGATTCGGTTAAATCGGAAGTTGCATCAGCAATAATCTGATTTTTCTTGCTTTCACGGATCTGTTTCTTCAGCTTAATGTTTTCTTCAATCGCTTCATTGAGATCGCCAGTAAGTTCAGCAACCTTTGTTTCAGCGGCAGAAACAACATCTTCTTTACCTTCGGGTACTTCAACGTAATGCTCAACAAATACGTTTTTCATGCTTTCCATGAATGATTCCATCAGTTCCATCTTGATACCAAATTCGATAGCCAGACGATTTTCTTCCGCCCATTCTTCAACAACATATGACAGATAATCATCAACTTTCTCAGTAAGTTCTTTAGTTTTTTCCTCAACTGCTTCGGCAATTACCGCTTCGTTTTCAGCACTAATTTCGGCTTTATAAGCAGAAACTTTTTCTGAAATCACGGCTTCCAAATTAGTCTGGAATTTTTCTTTTTGTTCATCGCTAACTTCCATTCCCTCAAACAAAACGGAAATTTCTTCTAAAAGTTCAGACATTTTTTTTCTCCTAATATATTTTTGTATATTTATAAAATTATAAATTCATCAAGTTAAATGTTTTTTAAGATACATTCAAACAGTTTTTTATGTAGTTCCGAATTATCCATACCCATTGAACCCTTATTAACTATTTCTTGTACCTGTTCAATTTCACGTTCAACGAGAATACCGTTTTCAAAAATCCATTCTTTATTTTCCATGATGCCATTTATAAATGCATCTGGTGCAGAAGGATCAGAAACAACATCAATAGCCGTAATATAGAAACCATTTTGAACTACATTAGCGCCATTTGATTCTTTAACAGCACCTAAACCTCTAGAAGAAACTCCCATTGAAACTCCATCTTCAATTAAATTTCTAACAATTGAACCCATAGGTGTATTTAAAATCTTTGCTTTACCTATCCAATCAGAACCACTTTCTTTAAGTCCAGTAATCATATGACTTGCACGTTCTGGATTAACCTGCGGTGTGGTTGGATGATTTAATTCTGAAATTGATCTTTTTGTATCTATAAATTCTGTTTTATATCTAGATACCGCTTCAGACATAACATCTTTAGGATAAATTCTACCATTTCTATTTTTAACTGAATCCTGTAAAAAGATACCTTCAATGAACATCTGCTTTTTACCATTAGTATCTTCTTCTATAATGGAAGCAACCTGTTCCACTTGTTCTGTAATGAATATCATTGGTTATCTCCTATCTACTTATATCCAAGTCTTTTTCTTATTAGTTTTGATTTTTTAGCTAAACGTTTACCAATATTTTGCGCTCTTACATTTTGACGTTTAGAAATTTTTCTTTTTCTTGATGCAAGTTGCTGTTTAATTTTCCAACCGGCACCTTTTGCTTTATATCCTTTGCCGACACCTTTTGATATTTTACCAGCGCGCCGTCTTTGCCTTTTTGAAACTAATTTTCCACCTTTTTTATATTTTGAAAAGGAAACTCGTCTTTTTAATCCAGAACCCTTTTCACTTTGATTAGCTTCATCAAGTTCTTCTTCCTCATCTTCAAAATAAATAACCAGTTCATACCAATCATCTTCATTAAAATCAATATTATTAATATCTATTGGATCATTTTCAAATTGTTCTACATCTTCATACTCGGTTTCATCGTTTCCATCATAGAAAAAAACATCATAATCAATATCATCAGGTAAGTTTCTAATACATAAATCCAATGATTCTTTATTATCAAAAACAACAGATAAATGATCATCAAAATCATTAAAATCAATTGCACCCATCATTTCAAAAAAATCTTCCGGAAGATCATAATAATCTTCCATTATAATACTTCTAATCTCTAAAATTTTTTCAATTACTTTAGTATTTAATTTTTCTAAAGTATCTTCTTTGAATTTATTAAATTTCATTATTCCTCACTTTCAGTATTAGTGAAATAATTTGAAGAAATTTCATCTCTTTTATTATTTATAAATTCCATAGTTTTAACTCCAATAACAGATTTAAATGAATCAGCAACCGCACTTGGATTTTCTTCAATAGAATTTCTTATAATATTTTCAACATCAGTATATTCTTTATCATCACTCATTTTCTTCCTCACTATCTTTATTTTCAGGTTTTGGTGTTTCAACTTCAGGTTCTTCGACTTTAGGTGGTTCTTGATTAGAGTCCACATTTTGCGGCAAATATTCTCCTTCTGGATCTTCTTCGCGCTCATTGTCGATTTCATCCCTTAACTTTTCAATTTCCCCTTCACTTAATTTAAGAATTTCTCGTTTAATATATTCATTTGAATAATATGTACCAATCATATCAGCTTGTTGCATTAACGAAAAGGTTTCTATTCTTTCTCTTAAAATTTCAATTTCTTTAAATTCTGAGAAATAATTATCTTCGGTAAAATCAAAAGAAATTTCATCACGTATTTCATTCCATTCATCTTCTGTAATTATTTTCTTGAGTATAAGTTGTGTTTTCAATATATCTTCAAACAATTGAGAAAAACGCACTCTTAATCTATTAATAAATTTAGAAAACTTAACTTCATCCCTAGTAATTTCAGAAGTTCTACCTAAATTGAAAGAAGAAGAATCTTGTTGGAAACGTGATAATGGAACATTCAAAGAACGATATAGTTTATCCTTAAAATAGTTAACATCATCAATTTCACCCAGCTGTTGTCCGCCCTGAAGTAAATCTATTTCAGTACCGCGGCCACCTTCCCTACGAGGCAACCAATAATCTTCAATCATTGCCTGAAATTTCTTTTGTTGATTTACTGTACCAGTTGATGCATCATAAACAATTTTATTCTTAAATCTATTCATAATATCTTTAAGATATTGTTCAGCCTTACCTTTTGGTAAGTTACCAACATCAATATAAAATGCTCTACGTTCAGGTGCCCTTGTTACCCTATAGATAACAACCGAATCTTCCATTAATTTTAAATTATTCCAAGGCTTAATTGATTTATAAAGATATGATAATACTGCCTTACCGGTTTCATCGGTAACTCCAGATGTAACATAAGCAATAGCATCCCTTGGTATTTTAACACCATTTTTAACCAATTGCTCATTACCACTCATATCTTTACTATTTAAAGGAACCTTTGAATAGATAAAATATTCTTTTGATTTAGTTGTATCGTAAAGTTCCAATTCAAACATACTAGAATTTTTCTGTACAATATGTTCTCTAATAAGTTTAATATACAATGGATCAATAGGAAGTAAATCTACAATACCTTTACCGGATTTATCAATAACCTTATGATATATAATTTTACCATCAATATACCAGCGAGTAAATATATTATAACCCTTTGATTTAAATTTCAACAATTTTAAAATATAATTAAATTCATCAATTATTTTTTCTTTTATATTATCGGATAAGTCCACATCATATAAACTTATTTCTACTGAAACACCATTATCGGATATGATAGCATCATTACAAATTTCCTGAATAGCCTGATCAATTTCTTGATGTAAGGACATATTTCTATAAATAGAAAGCAATTCGTATTCATTCGTTGGTATTCTATCTAAATCAAAAGAATGTAAAATTTGAGCAGCATGATCAAAACCACCAACATCAATGTCAATAGCTCCATCATCACTACTTGGTTTAACAAAAGTTATACCACCATCTTTTTTGTCTTTCGATTTAAAAATGCTAAAAATATCCATTCAGTGTTTCCTGACAGTAAAATTAATAATATAAAAGAAAAAATACTTCCATCTTTCAATGGAAGTATTTATACACTTAATCCGGCGCGCCGTCTGAAGTGAAATAGTTCATTGAGAATGTAACTGTAAATTCTTCTACAGTATCATTCTGATCATAACCTAAAGTTATATCACCAACCGAAACAGGGAAACAGTTATATAACTTATATTTGTATATAACATCACCATTACGATTTAACTGTTTAACAACAATATCGGAATAATAATCAGATGGATTAGTTAAACCCTCATTACCCTCAAATGTGTTAATTGCATGGTGCCACTGTTCAAATGCTCTACGAGTTGAAAAGTCGGTATCATTTATCATGGTTACAGTCCAATCAGCAAATGTTTTATCACCCGCAATCTTGATCTGTCTACCCATGAATGGTACGATTGTTTGACCCATTGTTGATTCAGGTAAAGAGGCTGCTTTGCAAAGCATTGAGCGTTTTAAGTTATCACCTGCGTCAATTCCTAGAGGGAAAAACAATTCAACTTTATAGAGATTAGGTCTTGCGCCGCCGCCATTAAACTGCGCTACAAAACTATCTACGTTGACTATTTCTGCCATTTTTTTCTCCTAATCTTTTATTTTTATTTAGTGGAGTTTTTACACTCCACTAAAATTATTTTTTAAAATTTCTATTTATTTATTAAAAACGACCAACCACTTCTTCAAATTCCACACCTGTTCGAACAGCAACAAAGTTAAGTTGTATGAAGTTGATTGATTGTGCAGGTTTGATGTAAATATCACCAACAAATTCGGAACGATCAATAACTTCTCCGGTGTTATTTGATTCATCACAAATAACTCTGAAGTCGTATATACCGCGACGACCTTTTACTTCGCGTAAGTATGGTTCTGTCATATTTACAAACTGCGCTCTTGTGAATGCATCATTGAATTCGAACAACAGATATTTTGATGCTTTAGCAATTGCTTTCTCAAGAACAATAAACAATCTACGAACATTCAATTTCTGGAATGCAGATGGTTTAGCCAATAATGTTCTATCACCGTACAATACAACACCTTCACCCTTAAATGAAACGATTGGGTTGATATTGTTTTTATAAAGTTCATCACGGTAAGTTTTAGATGGATTAATAGCCAACTTAATAACATTTTTGATCTGACCTCTGGTATATCCAGCAGGTGACCACCAAGGATCAGCCATATAGTCCGATCTAGCAGTTGCGCCTGCAACATCAGCATTTAATGGCAACCAACGATACTTATCATTATAAGCATCATACTGATATTTCCAACCAGAATCCATAAATGCATATGAAGTTGAAAGAGCAATATTATTTTTAGTTGTAATTGCATTTTCAGCCGCCTGCGATTCTTCAACATTAACAACATCGGAACGTTTTGGTGAGAAGAATGCAACACAATCTTTACGAGTTTCGGCAACATTTGAAATAACATGTTCAATAACAGTTTCTAATAGTGTATCACCACCCGCATTACCCAGAATGAGTAAAGATACATCAACAACTTCTGCGTTTTTAAACATATCCCATCCAGCTGTAATATCACCGGCAACTAAAGTACCACCGTTATCACCACCAGTTAATGAATATGTAATATCACTTGATAAGGATTTGAATGTATTATTCAATGAAACATTGTTCCATTCAACACCAGTATCCGCTTCAACAGTAGCAGTAGCAGTAGCACCAGAACCATATGTTGTATCATCAATTGTTACTGTTGTAGTACCTGAAACGTAGTTAGCACCATCAGTATCAACAGTTATTGAAGAAACAGAATAACCAATAGTTACATCAGCAGTTGCATCATCATTACCAGTTCCAGTAACAGCCGTAACTGTTGCACCAGTTAAATCACCAGTAAAACCTGAACCGGCATCATCAATTGAAATACTCTGTATACCGCCAGCACCATCGTCTGTAACAGTACCAGTAACAGTACCGCCATTTCCAGTAATACTAACACTATCACCCGTTGCATATCCAGTACCAGCCGCATCTACAGTAATATCAACGGCAGAACCGGTTGAAGATAAAACAGCAGTAGCAGTAGCATCGGCACCATCACCAGTAATAGTTACAGTTGGAGCTGTTTCATAACCAGAACCAGCCAAATCAACAGCAATAGCAGTAATTGCACCATTTGAAGCATAGTCGGTTTCAGCAGGAGTATCCAACCACCAAACATAACTTGATTCTTTGTTAAGAACAGAACCATAGAAGTTAGGACCGCCATCTTCTGATTTACCATCGTTTGCTTTAGACAGATAAGAAAATTTCTCAAGTACTGTATTTGGTACACCTGTGAATTTACCACCGGCATCAACTACAACAACATGAATTTCATCATTTGAACCACCAACTCCACTGGTGAATGTTGAAGTGCCCGGAGCGCCGTCGAAAAGATTTTCATAAGTCCATCCAGTAAATGTTGCAGAATCAGCAATGTGAACTTCTATAGAATCACCTTTTTCGCCGGCATATTTTGCGGCAAATTTAACGGTAGTGTTTGATTCAAAAACAGATGTATAATGTGTTTCATTTTTAATTAAAACACCAGCGCCATCGTCACTTGAATTCAATGCGCCAGTACCAACAACGCGAATAACATTACAGTTATTGGAATATGCTAAAAAGTTGTAAGCAGTAAACCAATCAACATAAGTATCTTCAGTTGGTTTTCCGAAAATTTCTTCTAATTTTTTTGAGTCGGAAACAATTGTGTAGTCTAAAACAGGACCCCATTCATAAGCACCAACAACAGCACCGCCGGTTGTTGCTACAGAAGGAATGTAACCAGTTAAATCTACCTCAGAAACATTTACTCCCGGACTCAGTTGAAATTTTGAACCCATTTGTTTTTCTCCTATATAGTAGTATATTTTTACATATATTTATAAATAAATAATTTTAAGAAATGAAATTTGTAGGATATCCACGATCTTCTAATGAATCTATAGAATCATCATAAAAACCAACAGGTAATAATTCATTTTCTATATCTTCCTTTCTTTTTTCAATTAGCATTTTTATAGTATCATTCTGTGTAAGTTCCGAAAAATAGTCCTGAGTTGATAACCAACCAAAAGAAACCAAAGTCATAACAATATCATCATGTTTACCGGTTTCGGCCTGAAAAGAATTATTTTTTCTGGAGAATGATTGTAATTCTTCTATAGTATTAAAATCATTTACTTTATAAAGATTGTTCTCAATCAGTGATTTAATATTTGTGCAACCAATATTTTTGGTTTTTTTCGTCATTCTTAAACCATAATCAATTCTATTTGAAAAACCACCTGAAACTAAATTATCGGATTTATCAATTTTAGTTATAATGACATTTTCATATTCATATTCAGAATATAATAAATTGGCAACCTGAGAACCAACGGAATTTGTCTCTATTAACACAAATGCTTGATTATATTTATATGCAATATTATTTAATATTTCCGGTAATATAACCGGTTCAATTTGATTACTTCTCCAAACAGCAACCTGTTCATAAGGATTAACCGAAACATCAGTAATATTAATAACAGTATAATCTAAACCTACTCCCTCGGACACATCAACCGTCATTATATAATTATGTGTTTTATCGATATTTCTATATACTGAAAAATTATTATCTTGAAATATTGGATCTTCCCAAACTAATGAGGTTAAAACATTACCATCCAATAAAGTGTCCGATGAGCCATGAAATTGACATTTAAATTCTTGATTAAATTTTTTTAATCCAATATTATTAATAGTTTCTTCTCTCCACTCCTCATCCCTGTCGGGATGTTCATTCCATTTAACTTCTAGTGGAAAAAATGAATTTCTTTCCTTTTTAGCATCACTCCATATTTTATAAAATAAATTCATTCCATTTGGTGTTGAAGTAATAATAACCTTTGTAGATTTACCCGAAGAAATTACCGGATAGGTTGATGTAAAGAATTCATCGGCGTTATCAACAAAAGCAAATTCATCCAAATAAACAAAGTTAAATGATCTACCACGTACAGCATCGGAACCTGTTGCGAATGACATAATATTTGAATCATTTCCGAGCTTGACATTTTTCTTGTTGTATTCTTTAACTCCGGGTTGTAGAAAATGCGGCAAGTTCTCAAACATTCTTTTAATACGATCAAGAATTTCAATAGCAGTGGCTTCTTTGTTTGCAAGGATACCGATAGATTTTTCAGGAGTGAAGATAGCATAGTGTAGAATATAAGCGGCTACAATGGTTGATTTACCGGTCTGCCTTGGAAGTAGATTGATAACAAATCTATGATTATTAAATGCGTCAAGCATTCTTTCTTGATATTCATATGGATGAAATAATTGCAATCCATAATCAAGTGTAATTATTTTCACATAGTTCTTTGTGAAATATAAAATATCATCCCTACATTTAATATATTCTTTAATTTCATCAGATGTAAAACCTGTTTTTATACCAGCTTTTTTAATATTGGTATTACCATTATAAAAATCAACCATATTATTTTTTACCGGTTCTCATAATATCGCTTAACTCAATAGCACGACGACCTACCTGTTTAGCCCATTTCGAATCAAGCATTTCAATTGATGCTTTTGTATAATCATGCTGTTCTATAGCAGACCACATCTTTTTAAAACCAGAAAGTCTACTAGGACCCATATTAAAAATCATGTTCAAAAGTACATAATATCTTTCGGATGAGAGTTCATTTGCAATAGGAAATTTATTAATTAAAACTGAAGAAAAATATTCAATATCGTTATTTAAAAGATATTCAACCTCATCCATAGATAAACCACGATCAACTAGATTTCTACCAACACCAATCGTTTCAATTCCTAATGAATCCTTATACACTTTAAATTCAACTCCCTCATGTCGTTTTAACATTTCAATAAAATCTTCTTTATTCATTTTTTCTCCATTAATAATTTTTGTAATTCTTCAGTAGAACCATTAAATATAAATTGTGTATTATTGACGGTCTCCGGAGAATCTTTAGGTTTCTGGTTCATTATATCTTGAGCGTCACGATGTAAATCCATAAGTGATTTATTCATATCAGTAATTGTTTTAAGTGTATTTGCTAGAACCTCGTATGCTCTAGGTGATTCAGATTCTTCAGCAACCTTAGCCAAATTCTCCAAAATATTGGTGCCAATATCAATTGTGTGTTTCATCGATTCTCTAGCTTGCTCGTAGTCGGATTTAGCGTTTTCGGCTACTTGATCGGAATGAATAATTGGTGTATTATTCTTTACTGGAATAATTGAATGTTCAAAACCAGTTTCGGTTCCTACAAATTCTGAAATTGGGTCAAGTTGTTTTTCTGTATCCATAATATTATCACTTTTTATGTATATTTATACTTGACGGAACGATAAAAATATGGTATAATAAATCCAATTTATTAGGAACTTAATAAATTAGGAACGGAGTGGAACACGGAGTATTCTTGCTTCGCAAGAATTTATAAATCATTTATTTGTGTATTTATACCATAATCATCTGTTGATAAAGAATCAAAAGGATCAACTTCCGTTAATACCTGTTCTAATGGAGTATCGGTATTTCCATTTAGTATGGTTACATCGGTTCTTCTAATAACACTGGAATTCTTTATATCTGGATAGAAGTATATTTTACAATTAAAACTTAATGTCCATAATATACTTCTTCTTTCTTCAAAATCACCATCAGAAATAACTTCCATATCAGTACCACTTAATGTAAAAGGAATATTACTGGAAATATTGAAATCGGATTTATCCTTAACTTTAACAATTAACTCCGGTGTAAAATAAGGTAATATCTGTTCAACAATTCTAAATGATTCATCCATTTTCCTTGTAGCAATATATAGTACAAAATTAGCAACATATGGAACCCGATTAAACATTGAATTTTCTTCATTTTGGATTTTATTCATTTTGTTTAATTTTCTTTGTGAATCATATTGTATATCGGTTAATTCGAATCCCATAGCAGGTAATGTTGTTTCAACCTTAACAGATTCATCAGACAAGTCTGGTCTATATAGAGTTCTAGTAACAAATTTTTCTTTGGAAAGATATTGTAGTGGTACTTTTATATTAACACCATTCTGTTCAATATAAATTTCATTGAAAAGATTACCAAACGCAACACTGGTATTTCGTAAAGTATTATAATAAAATGGAGATGTTACTAACATTAAAATTCACCAAAGGGATTGGATTCCGTATAATCAACAACAGTATTGGTTGCTTCTTGTTCCATAATATCATTATCATTAATAGATAGTATTACATCATTGGAATGATCATCCTCTACGCGATCTATATCCACATGACCGGTATTAAATTCTTCATTATTATATGTAAATAATTCACACGTTAATTTATACGTATGTAATTTACCTAAATTATAAAAAGGATTTTCATGTTCAACAAAATTAATCTCAAATAAAGAGGAAGATAATGGGAAGTAGATCAGATCGCCTTCATAAGGTCTTGATGATCCGATCATAACTTCCTCATATCTTTTTTTAGAAACTACAAATGTAGCATTATCTTTTATTTGTAGTCCAAATTTGGCTAATAAATCACCTTGATTTTCAAAGCCATCGACCGTTTCTAAATACATTTCAATCATTTCCGAGTTTTCAAACTTTGCAATAATATCTTCACCAAGAATATCATCCCTAGAAATTGAACTTCTAGGAATATAAACTACATCCATGCCATGCATTTTTATGGCTTCTATGGTTAAATCTTCTATTAAACTTTGTTCAGATTTATTGTAGTTATGATCAAAATATAGATTAACGGCCATTTATTTTTACGCTAATGCGTTTACTGTAGCAATAGTAGCATCAACAACAGATTCATCTTCATAAGTGGCTGCATCATCCATAACAAGAACGGCGTCAGCATTACCAGCATCACCAACATTAATTGTCAATGCACCAACATAATTGTTACCGGCAGTTAAAACTTCAATACCATCAATAACACCACCTGTTACGGAAGTTACTTTAACAGTACCACCAACACCGCTAGTAGCACCAGAAACAGACATAATATCGCCTACTGAATAGCCGGTACCACCGTCTGTAATTGTAATGGTGCCGCCAATTTTACCGCCACCAAGACCGACTTCTCTTTTAAAAGAACCCAATACCTGCTGATAGATTTTCTTTCTGAATGAAATACCATCAAAATAGGTATCCATTGCGGCAAGAAGCGCAGTATCATCGGCTGGCTCTGTTGCCATAATTGTTTTTAATTCATTAACCCACTGATCAACACCAGTAGCATTTAAGAAATTTGTTGCCATTTTTTTCTCCTAATAGTTTATTTTAATTATTTATCCAGAAATAAAATTAACTGGTAGTTCATATTTGAGTTGCATTTCTTCCTCAAGTTTTTCTATTTCTGTTGATGCTTGTTCATAAATTTTATCGCCATCCAATGTAACACCACCCGGCAATTGTATTCCAGAATATTTGGATAAATTAATACCCCATTGTTGTTTTATTAATGATGTTGCGTATCTTTTTAACCATCTATCATTATATACATCATTAAATGTTTCTGGATCAACGATAATCCATCCTTCAAATAATATATATTGACCTTCTGAAATTACATCTTGAACTTCACTATCAAAATATATTCTATTTGTATGTCTGTTAAATCTTATTGGTATCTCGGATGTTGAACCTAATACATTTCGCATTTGCTCTAATGATGACATTGTTAGAAAATAATCAGAAATACTATTATTCCTACCAAGTTGTTCATTATTACCAGCAAATCCAACAGGTTTAGCACTTGTATTGATTACTGCAAATGGGTTATTCATCAATGCGACATTATCGCCCATTGATTTATATATATTATTGAAGCCCTCAATTGCTAATACTTGTTTAACAAAAATTAATTCTTCCGGTACAGTAATATATTTATCTTGTATATTTTGTGCTGTTAATAGATGTGCATAAAAATTATGCTCTGTTGCGTCATAATGGTAATCTTGATAAAATTCAAATGCATCGTCAATTCTATCTTCTATTTGATCAACATCAACGTTTATTTCTGTAACAGGGTGTCCAAGTTTTCTTAAACAATATTCTATTAACTCATTTCTACTTGATACTGGCATTTTATTTAATCCTGTTTAATTTTTTTTACCGCATTTTTGACAGTAAATATTACCTTCATTTTTTCTTCTATTTATTTTTCTTGTTTTTGGATCGACTATTTCCGTTGAATATCTAAGTAAAACGATCATAGTTAGAAATGTTGCAATATCAAATAACATATCTTCAATAGGTTCTAAAGTTAATTGTAGTGAGAATGCTATATTTGCTATCCAAATGAAGATTACAGTTAGACCAAGTATAAGTTGTTTTTGTTTATATGCGGTCCATAAAATCTTCGGTCCTATTATTAATGAAACAATTGTAACTAATTGTCCGGATAACATAGAAGCCCTTTCTATATCATGGAATGCTTCTCCCATAAAAATAGAAAAAACAATTAGCATAAGTGTATATGCTAACTTATTTGATATATGTATATTACACTGCTTAAACATATTATTTTTGTATATGATGCTCGGATTTAACATAATCAATATCTCGGTTTATATGTTGTAATTCTATTTCCAATCTTTCTTTAGTAACTTTAGTTTTCAATTCCGACTTAATCCGTTCATGTTCATTGGTAATAGCAATAATTTTTTGCAATAATCTTTCCATATTAATTTTATCTTCTTGTATTTTAGACTCAATACTTAAAATATTTTTCTCAATTTTTTCTATATCAGATGCAAGTGGGCTAACCTGACTACTCACATAATAAGTTGAGAATGCTATCATACAAGCAATAAACCAATAGATCCAATCACCCATTGGTTTACCCAATATCAATGTATTTTTATTTTCTTCTTCTTGCATTTCTAATCTCATTTTATAGACTAAAAATGAAGAAGAGTCTCTAATAAGTATTTATTTTTTTACTTTTTCTTCATTTTCAATCTGATTTTTTGATTGAACAGTTATATTATTTATTAATTCCGCTACTTTGTTATATGGCATATTGCCCAAAGAAGTTAAAATAATATTAATATTTTCAACAGAAAGCTCTAATTTTAAGTTCATAATATATCTCCTTTTCAACTATTATTTATGTATTTATAACAGAGCAAATTCAGTTTCAAACGTAGCAGTCAAATCTCCAGCTTCAATCTTAGTAATAGCATTTGCTTCTGCATCAAAACACCTTTGAACATGTGACAAAACGTATCCCGACCACTCAATCAACTCTGCGTTTGTTGTGTTTCGATATAAAACTTCAGTTACATTTCCGGAAACCTTTCTACATTTCCAAGTTTCGTCAGTTGTTCTAAGGCCAGATTGAATTGCTGATAGTATTGCTGAATATTTATTCTGACTATCACGGTCTGTATCAAGCAATAGAGTATATCCGTTATTTGTATCCACCCATTCTGTTCCAGAGATTTCTTTCTGATAACGATCAGCAATAACTTGTTTAATTGCCATGTTGACTTCATTTTCATCATCTATCAAAAGTTTAGGAAAAGAAACATTCCAAGGATCAAAGTTTAATTGCATTGCTTGATCATATAATGTTCTTACTTCTTCTCTGAATATGTGATATGCATCATCTATAACGTAACCAGTTTCGACTGACTTAATGATCTTATAGTCAGTTCTTGTAAGTTCTCTACCGCACCAATCTCGTACCTGTTGAATTTTTATTGCAGTTTCAGAAGAGTTTGGTGACCGAACCACCCAATCAGTTCCATCCCAATCAAGTTTATTCGGATATGAAAAAGTAGGAGGATTTGAAACAACAATCCATCCTGCGTCAGCAATTTCTTCATCAGTGAATGTCGTATTGTCTGTTCTTGTTTTGCCATTACTCAAAGTAATTTTATTTGGCAATTGTGTTGGGTAAGCACCCTTAAATGAATATAACATATTATCCTCTTTACGCAATTACATCTAAATGAATATTTAATGAACCAATTGAAGCGCCTAATCTTGCTTCAAAGAATGTTAGTGTTGGATTTGATGACAATGTTACTTGTGGACTTCGCAACCAAGTATTAAAGTTTACAGTAGCACCTTCTCCGGACATTTCTGTGTAAATGTACCATGTTCCGGCTGCGGCATCAGTTCTTCCAGTACCACCAGATGGTGTTCCGCCACTATCTACTTGCCACTGTGATCTCGAATCTTGTTGTATTGCCACAGGTTCCCAAGTAACGTTTGCATATACTGACTGATTATCTCCAGTAACGCTTGTTTCAAAATTGTGTGTGGTATTTTCAAATGAATATATATTTCCATCCAAATCAATCTGATCTAGTTGCATGTCACTTGTATATGCTCCGCCAGTGTTCACATAATGAAATACTAATTGCACAGTCGCACCTGCATAACCAGAAATATCCACAGTTTGCTGAGTCCAAGCATCTAGTTGTCCCGATACATTTAACAATGAAGGAGTGAATCCTAGATTGTAAACGGGCGGAACATATTTCGTGTGTGGAAATTGTGTTGTGGAAGTCAAATCGTATTGACCTTGTGCCTGTCCGTAATCAAATGTTGTAATATCAGAATATCCACTTGTCACAACAGATGATGGAGACTTAATATTATTCCAAAGTGCATAAATGAAATATCTACCTCTTAAATAACTACCAAATCTACTTTTTACTGTCATTATACATCTGCCGTATTAGTTGAAGGATATGATCTAACATCACCCCAAATGATTCTTATTGCGCCATCGCCACCGTTACCACCAGAAGCGTTAGTATCATCTTCTGCTCCGCCACCACCAGCTCCATAAACACCACCGTTAGTAGAACCCGTTGTTCCGCCAGAACCGCCAGTTCCGGGATTGTTTACTCCACCGCCAGTTCCAGATGCACCTTCGCCTAAAATTCCGACACCGCCCCCGCCATTGTTTTGTGTACCACCAGTCGATTGACCACCACCACCGCCGCCGGCGCCTCCAGCACCGTCTGCGCCGACACCTGTGTTTGTTGTACCACCATTACCACCGATTCCTGAGTAACCACCTGCACCGCCACCACCGCCGCCGCCTTGGTTGTTATTCGATGCACCGCCTGAGCCGCCATTACCGCCACCATCTCCAGTGAAAGAACCGCCTGCAAATGTTGTTGAATTATCACCAAGTGACTGACCACCAGTTCCACCAAGACCTGAAACAAGAACAGTAGCGCCTCTTGATAGTGTTGTGTCACCGCCATTTCCACCGTTTGCGGTTCCAGCGCCACCCGTTCCACCGGCACCAACAGTATAAGAAAGAGATTCACCTGAAGTCACTGCTACAGTAGCATACCCAAGGCCGCCACCACCGCCACCACCGCCGGACGCGGTGCCAGAACCGTCACATCCAGAAGCACCACCCCCACCGCCTATACAGACAACAGAGATAGATGTAACATTTGAAGGAACAGTCCAACTTCCGGTTGTGGGTGTTGTGAATGCAACTTGTCCAGGAAGAGCGGCAACAGCAGAAATATAAGTTGCATCATCGTGTGCAACAATATCCCATACGCCTGAATTCTTTTTATTTCCCGGAGTTAAACCAGTTCCAGTTCCTTGACCATCGGCAGTATTAGTTGCAGGATATGCTCTATCACCGCCCCAAATAATTCTTACTGCGCCAACACCGCCATTTGAACCTGCGCCAGTAGTATCATCTTCGATAGTACCACCACCGCCGCCATATAATCCACCTGAAGTGTTGGGTGAAGATATTGCGCTTGTACCGCCTGATCCGCCTTGACCACCTGCGGGTGAACCTCCAACAGAAAGACCAGATGCGCCTTCGCCTTGAAGTCCTACACCACCACCGCCTGCTGAACCTGCTGTGACTGAACCACCACCACCCCCAGCGCCACCAGTTCCTGCGGTACTTGTGCCAGAACTATTCCCTGCACTACCAACTCCGCCATTGCCTGAATAACCGCCTGCTCCACCGCCAGCACCGCCTGCGGCGTTAGCACCACCAACTCCGCCAGCACCACCGTTTCCACCAGTACCAGTTCCCGTTGAACCGCCTGCACCGCCTTGTGCGTTTGCAACACCCGCATCACCACCTTGACCACCGGCGGCACTGCAAAGTATTGTACCGCCTCTTGCTAGTGAGCTTGTGCCGCCGGCGGTGCCGGCCGTGGGAGTCACGCTACCGCCTGTACCACCAGCACCAACTACAACATCTAGAGTTTCTCCAGAAGTTACAGGAATAGCATTGACGTATCGTAGCGCGCCGCCACCGCCCCCACCTGGACCAGTGTTGTTTACTCCATTACAACCGCCTCCACCTCCGCCTCCACCAACACAGAGAACGTAAATCAGTGATACATCAGTTGGAACAGTCCAAGTAGTTGCGCCAGCAGTTGTGAATTCAACTTCACCAAGAGGAATTCCTCCAGTTGAAATGAAGTAAGTGTCCGTATCGGTATAATCTAGAGTCGCTCCGATCATACCGCCATTTTTACTAAACTCAAACATTATTGATCAGTTATAATATCGTAAGATAAAATTGCTTGCAAGTCACCAGCGGCAGAAGCAGTGCATTCAATTGAATCGCCTTCTTCCATATAAATGCCGTTGTCTTTTGAAACGATGACGAGAGTGGCCGCCGCTGGAACAGTAATAACACTTGCAAGTGCATATCCAGTACCACCGCGCACAAACTCCACAGTAACATCAGCATCATTTGTTCCATCAATATTTGAAATAATCAATGAGTTGATTTTATATACTTGGTTTGATGCCGCGGAGTTTGTAGTAATTGCGGTTGCTGTAACGTCAATTGACGTTACATCGGTTTTTCCTGTAATCGTTGTTACGCCTACTATATTTGGTGCTGCCATTTATCTATATCCTCTTATCCAAAAATCATTGCCATTGCAATTGCTTTACCAGTTGTAATTCCGCCGCCTGCTTCAGTTGCATTGACCCAGTTTGTACCGTTATATTTCAAAACTTGTCCGTTTGTAGGTGATGTCAACGAAACATTACTCAAATCACCGAGCGGTTGTCCTGTTATATCTGTAAGGTATGTAGCAGAAAGTGAAGTTGTTATTGAGGCGGTTGCTGTTCCGTCAAATGAAGCAGTACCAGTAACATCACCCATTAGAGTTATATTTTGCGCTGTTGCTAGTGCCGTTGCTGTGTCAGCATTACCAGTAACATCACCAGTAACGTTACCTTCTATGTTGGCAACAATAGTACCAGTATTATAACTAGCATCATTTACATCAATATTACCACCATTAGGTTCTGGGGCATATTCATCAAAGATTCTAAACTTCTCGTCAGATACATCATAAAACACACCCAAATGAGTATGACCGATACCAGACGTACCAGTATTTCTATTTGTTACCCATCCAGTATCAATATTTACCGGGACTGCGGTTCCAGACCACACATCATTTAGAGTATGTCCAGTTGTAGCGTTAAAATAAATATTGATGTTGTCAACAAGTGCCTGATTGTCACCAGTAATATCTACGCCAGTAGCTTCAGTTGTAGAGAAATTATCTAACGACCACTCAAACGTATCCACCCCACCAGTGCCACCACCAACACTATCTATCCTCACATAATAAGTTTGGTTGCTTGTACCTTCGTAATAACCCGTAAAATAGGCATCATCTAATCCAGAACCAGTAAATGTAGTCCCTGCTTCACCAATATTATCCCCGGAGTTCAGGTAGATAAACGAGTCATTGATGGCAAGATTTTGCTGATTGGTGATTGACTGTGTACCATTTATAACAAGGTCGCCGTTAACAGTAAGATTACCATCAATATGACCATTATAAATAACACGCAATTGATCTTGGGTAAAATAAACAGGCTCAACATAAAGATAACCATCAGTCGCATCCGATACAACACACCCACCAATTTGGGTAGGGTAATATGGATACGTCGCCGCTTGCGAGGTTAATGAGCCATCAGGAGCTAAAAAAACAGGCTTACCCTGAGTTAATCCGCTTGTGTTTATACCCGAAACAAAGCCGTGCTTTGTTAAATAACCTGTACTGCCGCTCGGTATATCATGTGTAGCAACACCAAAAACCCTAGCTAAACCCTGTGTGGTTGCATCAGCAGGCTCGACTGTCTGTAATTCTCCAGATGTTCCAGATGCTCTACAGGGTGTTCCAATGGGAATAGTCGACCCGGTGCTATTATAAACTCTGACAACGAACTCTTGTCCTAATTGAAGAGCCATATCTGGCTCTTCATTATACAGCGTTAGAGTTTTGTATTCTGGATCGTAAAATACTTTACCCTCTGCATAAGAAGGCTTGCTTAATAATGGGTGGTCGGTTTTATAGGTATAGACATCACTATGTAATGTACCTACAGTGACATCAGCAGTTGTTGTAGCACCAAGGTCTGTGACATCCTGTAGAGTCTGTGTTTCTGTATAGGAATTTAGGTAAGTTGTGCTATCTAAAGACCCATCACCTTTCACAAAATCACTTGAAGTACCGCCGGTTGTTACAAACCCGGAAGTTTCTATACTATTTGTAGTCACTGCACCTCTAGTAGTTACAGAGCCAAGTGTATCAGTTTCAGCAGTTAAATATCCTGCTTCACCATGATCTCCCCAAGCAAATGCTGTGTCCCAGTTAGTCACCTGTGTTTCTGTGATACCAAATGCAGCGGATGCACTAAAGATAGGATCGGTTTCAGTTGAATTAATCCACAAACCAGAAACCGAATCATAACTTAGAACATCCCCGTTGGATGGTGCTGTAATTGAAACATCATGTGCTTCATGCAGATGTGTACCATCTGTGAATCGCACTTGCATTACGCCTTGCGAAGCATTGCCATTGCCATCATAAATAACAAAAGCTACGGCTATTTTCAAAGCACCTGCTGTTGTTGGTTCTGTCGATGTTAAACCACCCACAACTGTAGGATCTAGCCACAAAACATCGCCATTTGCAAAAGCAGTTAAATCAACACCTCTTACTTTACCAAGATGTGTTACATAACCATCTTCACCATCTAATATTTCGTTGGTTGTAACACCTAAGAAAAATCTTGGCTCAACAGATCCATCGGAAACCATTGGCGCAACTGTAATCCTACCACTAGCACCAAGTGTACCGGTAGCCATGACAGGAGTTCCATTTGGTATGGTAGAGCCTGTCTGATTCTTAACCAGATAAACAACCTCCTGTCCAACTTGAAGGACAGAGCCATTTAGTATCCCAATATCTACAGTACCTTCATCAGCGTTCCATGCTAATTCACCTTCACCGACACTGTATCCTGCTGTTGTATCAAATGCTATATGATCAAGCAGAGAATTAGTAATATCTTTTGGTTCCCAACGAGTTTTAGTTGCGTTATATACATATGTGACACTATTTAACGTATATTCATCTAAATCATTTGGTGCTGATGGAAAATTAAAAATTGCCATTTTTCTATTCGCCTATGGTGTTTAACTCGGTTTATTTATATTTATGTAATTTTTCTTCAATCATATACGAACCACTTTCAATATTAATTTTCTTCTTAATTTCAAATCTCAAGTCATTAGTTTTATAAACATTTCGTGCTAGTGCTATGAATTCACTATCAAATTCATCATTATGTTCTTTTTCTCTTATAGCATCTTCAATATCCCATAGCCGAGAATTCACATATCTCAACTCAAACAAATACTCTTCTTTAATCTCCGGTGCTATTCTAATCAACTCATTATATTCTTTCATAATGTTAAATAGTTTTTCACCCTTAGCATTATTCTTTTTTATCTCAAGAATAGTTATTTTATCCCACAACTCGCCAATACTTACGGGTATTTCAAGTTTCATAAATGGGCGCACTCCACCGTTTCAAATTCATTTTTATCACGTTTCATAATTTCATATACGTTAAATAGAAATTCAGGACCTACCATTATATTACGAGGATCATTAATGTCTATTTTAATTCTATCATTAATTTCCTTCATATTAAACGATACGTTTTTATTCTGTTCCCAACCAAATTGATTCCAACGTGTATTGCCCCATACAACAACTCCCGGAACTGCTTCAGCCGCACCCATATGTTGCAAGCAACTATCAATAGCAATGAAACCTTCACTCATTTTCAGTAGTTCATTAACAACTTGCCAAGGTGCATCACATTTAATAGCAAATGGATAAGCAGGTTCGTTTGATAATGTACAATCGATTATTGTATAATCTGGGTACTTCTGCTTGATCATTTCACATAGACCATTTGTAAAATATGGTGGATAGTTTCTTCCTGCATTACTTGAAACATACTGTCCAGATAAATCGGTGCCAATTGGTGATTGCCCACCTGTCATTTGAATAAGAATGAACTTACCCGTAATATTAAATTGCTCTAGCCATTTTTTAGCATCTGCTTTCGCAAAATCTGTGAAGATTTCTGGTTTAACCTTTGGGTTATATTCAATACCCAAGTGCTTACAGTATGACTCAAGCAAGTGTTCATCACCCTTTACGAAATTCGATTTATATGGTTCACAGTAAATAATTTCATCTGATACAAGAATTCTTGGGTCATCTAAAGGTATTGATACTGAATCAAATGCCATTTTAACTTTCGGATTACCCGCAAACACCTGTACATATGGTGTGTGTACCTGAATTGGTTCTCCTGTTTTCTCAACCAATTGATCAATCAACGCCGTAAACATGATGTGCTTACCAAGCCCACCTTCAATTATGTAAGTATTCAAACTCATTATATTACCTATAGTTTATCAAGTTAATTAAATTTGTATCAATATTATTTAGCACGTTAAATTGACTGTAATGTTCGAATAGATTATCTGGTATAATAACCTTTTGCTCTTTATACGATACTTCTTTTCTAACTGTGTGTAGCCCATCTATTTTAGCTTGATTGTCAAAATCATCATATTGACAATCCACATTTTTAAAATCATGTTCGAAATATTCTTCACCAATAAAATCATATATTGACCTCATAGTTTTTTCTGGCTGTTTGACTAAACTACCGTAAGTAACATATACAATCTGCGGTGCTTCTGCTGAATTAACACTTGACATAACACAATCAAGTGGACCTTTAACATAGCCCGCATCACCTAATTCACCCATAAGCATAGCACATCTTGTCATGGAATTAGGTAAATCTTTATGGTGATATAGTGGCTTAATAGTATATGGGTTCTTCTGATGTAAGTGTTCAAATGAGTTTAATATCCACTCAATATTGCGTATCATAACAATCATTCTAAAATCTGGAAATAAACTTTTGAGTAGGTACGTATCTGCTGTCCACGCTCTATTAGTATTGAAACATACTTCATTTTTATCTGAATAGTATGAATCAAATATACCTCTAATAATTTCCTTTCGTTTCTCAATAGGAATAAGTGTACCAATACCTACAGATTGGTCAGTATCTTGTATGATTGAATGTGTGTAAGAATGTAAACAATCACTAATACCCGCAGAAAAGTGTGGATTTTGATTGAGTATACTGCTTAAAAGTGTAGAACCTGCTCTGGGTAATCCTGATATGAAATTGTATTTCTTCATATCAAAACTCCTTCATAGACTTCATTTCTTGTAAAGTTGGTTTTGGTTCTGTTGTAACAAGCCCAATCCAAGTATCAAAGTCTCCAATCCAACGCTTATGTCCAGAATGTGCGGCATTTAATGTTGGGTCAATATATACTCTAATACCATTGTCATTTAGCTTTTTACATAGAACTACATCTTCACTCCATAGAACACCACCAACAATCTCTACGCTAAACACCATGCGCCCCATGCCTTTACCTTGTTCTAAGTATTCTTCGGAATCATTCCATACTGCTAATAGTGCTTTTCTTGTTAGACGTAGCATACCTGTTCCAACAGAATCAACATCGACCAAACCATTTTCAAGAACTTTATATTCTCTTAATAGTTTAACATTATATGTTTCTTCGTCGGATTTTTTACGGATAGGAACACCAACAACATCAACATCATGCTCAATGAGTTTAAAGAAATCATCAACTTCCCAATCCTGATCTGTGTCAATGAATACTAAATCATCAACTTCCATCTGAAGGGCAAGTTTGACAATATCATTTCTTGCTCTTTGAACAAGACTATCATATGACATATAAATCGGAATAATGTTTATATCCCGCATGATAGCCTGTTTTGCTGTATTTACCAAAGCACAAGTATGCCACACATTATTGGCTCCATCATGCGCCGGAGCCGCGACCATAATATTTCTCATAATATAAATCTATTTTAATTAATCGGCGAGATTAGTAATAGAGAAATCACCTACGCGATCAGTTGTTGGTGCGGTATTGTGTGCTTCCCAATGAGCATCAAAGACATGATCATTAACGTTGACCATTGCTATCAATTCTGATTTTGTGAAATCGGTAGCAACTTTGTTCAAGTATTCTACTTCTTCACGTTCATTAAAAGTTTTCTTCCAACCGTTTTCGGTTGAAGTACAAAGAACTTCAATTTCCCACTCTTTTACAACACCATCAGTCAATCGAACTGTTGGGGTAGCTTTTTTCAAAACTATCGTATATGGATGTGTAGCCATTTTAAAACTCCTATTTGTTCTCTAAGTCAGTTATTCGTTTTGCCAATTCTTGTACAGCCTTGACAAGAATTGGATATGTTTTCATGGGATCGGCTTCCCATTTCTCTGGATTATCTTTATGAACCAATCTTGTGTATTTATATGAAGAATACTTGGCTTCAATTGCGTCTAATTCTTGAGCAATAAATCCTAAATCGTATTTATCTTTCATTGAACCATCACGCCTATTCCACTTAAAACTAACTGGTCGTAAATCTTCAATGAATTCTAAACCATATTGAATATCTTCAATTTCATCTTTATCACGTTCATCCGATAGTGTGGATATTGTAGTATCATTACAGCGTAGATTGGTAACACTGGCATTACCTAACGTGAATTCATTAGATACTGTATTTGTAGATGGATCAGCTTGATAGCCAATACTTGTGTTATTAGTTCCAGTAGTAGTAATATCACCTGCTTGATAACCCACTGCTGTATTATTAGCACCTGTAGTATTATTACAAAGTGAACCATAACCTAGTGCTGTATTATAACTACCTGTAGTATTAGCTTTATTTGAATTAAAACCTAGTGCTGTATTTCTAAAACCTGTAGTATTAGCACGAAGTGAATACATACCTAGTGCTGTATTATTATTACCTGTATTATTACAAAGTGACATTAATCCTACTGCTGTATTATTAATGCCTATAGTATTAGCTTTAAGTGAACCATAACCTAGTGCTGTATTACTAAAACCTGTAGTATTACCATAAAGTGAACACATACCTACTGCTGTATTATTATTACCTGTATTATTACAAAGTGAACAAGCACCTAATGCTGTATTATTAATGCCTATAGTATTAGCTTTAAGTGAAAAATAACCCACTGCTGTATTATTAATGCCTGTGGTATTACCATAAAGTGAACCATAACCCACTGCTGTATTATTATTACCTGTAGTATTACCATAAAGTGAACAAGTACCTAATGCTGTATTATTAATGCCTATAGTATTAGCACGAAGTGAATTATAACCTAGTGCTGTAATTCTAGTACCTGTAGTATTAGCACGAAGTGAATTATAACCCACTGCTGTATTTCTAAAACCTGTAGTATTATAATGAAGTGAACCATAACCTAGTGATGTATTTCTAAAACCTGTAGTATTACCGTAAAGTGAACCATATCCTACTGCTGTGTTAAGAGCACCTGTAGTATTACAACGAAGTGACATTAATCCTACTGCTGTATTACCATAACCGTAAGTATTACCATAAAGTGAACTATAACCTATTGCTGTATTAGCGTAACCTGTAGTGTTACAACGAAGTGAATTATAACCTACTGCTGTATTAGCGTAACCTGTAGTATTACCATAAAGTGAACTATAACCTACTGCTATATTACCACTACCTGTAGTGTTACAACGAAGTGAACCATAACCTAGTGCTGTATTACTAAAACCTGTAGTATTACCATAAAGTGAACACATACCTACTGCTATATTATTATTACCTGTAATATTACCATAAAGTGAAAAATAACCCACTGCTGTATTACCATAACCTGTAGTATTACCATAAAGTGAACCATAACCCACTGCTGTATTATCATAACCTGTAGTATTACATTTAAGTGAATAAGAACCTAGTGCTGTATTATCATAACCTGTAGTGTTACAACGAAGTGAATTATAACCTACTGCTGTATTACCATAACCAGTAGTACTACCATAAAGTGAACAAGAACCAACTGCTGTATTACCATAACCTGTAGTATTAACTCTAAGTGAATTATTACCTACTGCTATATTATTACAACCCGTAGTATTACATTTAAGTGAACCATAACCCACTGCTGTATTGCCATAACCTGTAGTACTACCATAAAGTGAATGAGAACCTACTGCTGTATTATTACAACCCGTAGTATTACATTTAAGTGAACCATAACCTAGTGCTGTATTGCGGCTACCATAAGTATTACCATAAAGTGTGCAAGTACCAAATGCTGTATTGCTATAACCTGGTTCAGCTATAATAGTTATTGTAGTTGTAAATGTTACGCCACTACCAGTACCGCCTATATCGGTATTTGTAAATGAATAAACTGTTGATTCATTTAACTCTGAGCCTAATCTAACAAGAGTTAATCCAGTTACAACACCACCCGATACAGTAACATTATATGTTGGATAAATTCTTGGTTCTTCACCAGAAATAATAATTGGTGTTATATTGTTATATGTTCCATCAGTATAGCCAGAACCACCATTTGTTATTGTTGGTGTACCGGCGAATGAACCCTGTGGTAAAGAATTATATCCGATAGCAATATTTTCAAATTTACAACGTACATCCTGTACGTTAAGAGTTGATAATTTTATTGCCATTACATTATTCTCCAAGTAGTACCGTTATAAATTATTTTTAATTTAGCATCGTTAACATCGACTATTATATCCGATGACAATCCTTCAATTGTGCTTCCATTACGTGCTAGTGTTAAGTTATTTGCTGAAAATTGAGTGAAACCATCTATTATATTAATAGTATCGCCTGCTGTTGGTGAAGCAGGTAATGTAATCGTAAAAGCACCGCCGGTTGTGTTTGCTAAGATATAATCGCCGGCAACTGCGGTATACGTTGTAGTTATAACCGTATATGCTTCACCGCCGGCCGTTGCTGGTGTTTCTATTGTTCCACCCGTAGCACTAATTTCAACCCATTGCGAAGAATCAACATCTTGATAAAAGATGTTTAAAGTACCATATTCAGAATCCCACCATAAATCTCCTACTGATGGTGATACAGGTGCAGTATCCGATATTGTTACAAAACCACCTACTGGAATACCACCGGCGGTTGATCCATCACCAATAAATACACGTTTATTATCTGTCGTGTATATTAATTCGCCAGCCGCAGGGGTTATCCCACTGCGGTTGGCCTCAAGTCCTCTTTTTATGCGAAGTTCATTTGACATAATGTCAAATCTTAGAAAGTACCTGCATCAATGGTGAATCCATCCAAAGAAGATGTTCCTGCGCCAGCACCAACTACATTTTCAGCAACACCGATACCACCAGCAATAACTAATGCACCTGTTGTTGATGAAGAAGCGGATGTTGTACTATTAACATATACTTTCTTAGCAAATTCGGCACCACCAGAAACAATAAATGATGCTGTACCGGCACCATCGGCTTCTGTTGCGTTAGTGATACTAATTGCGTTTGAAGTAGTGGCGCCAAGATCAGTTACATCCTGTAATGTCTGTGTTTCAGTTTCAAGCCATGGAGCATTGAGTATGTTTGTTGCATCGACACTAGCATCAAGTTCTGCTTTAGTACCTGTGAAAACTTCTGCTGTATTGGTTGCGTTAAGTAACAGAACATATTTTTCTGTTGAATTGTCCCAACCAAAGAAGCCAATTTTATTTTCATTGCCAACATCCGCTGGATCGTAATACTGGAATTCAATACCGCGATCTTTACCATCATCAACTGTAGCAAGAGGATCTTGATTTGCTAATGAGAAAACAGGATCAGAAATTGTTACAACGGTTGATTCAACAGTAGTTGTTGTTCCCTGTACAGTTAAGTTACCGGCGATGATTGTATTACCGGCAATATCAACCTGTGATAATGCAGGATCAGCATTATGTGTAATTGTTACTAATGCTTCATCATCGATATTTCTTACTATCCAGTTTACACCATCAAGTTCTGTTATATATGAAGTGCCATTAAAATGATGTTTAACGTCATTACCGGAACCAATGTTCAGTACAATATTGTCATTTAATACAATACTTGAACCTGTGGACATTGTAAGAGCGCCGGTCATTGTGTCACCGGTTGTATCTACCCAGTTATCTTGACCAATTGGCATATAAACAGTATCAAGTTGATCGAAATCTAAATCATATGTTAATGTATTATTACTTGTATTATATGTGGCTGTTAATGCTGTAACGGCATTTGTACCTGTATTAGTACCAGCAAATACTACTTGATCACCGGTTGCGATAGTTTCGGTATTAGTACCATCTGAAATATCCCAAGAATAGATATTATGACCAGTAATTGTTACGGTATTTGTTATATCATCTGTAGCAACACTAATACCTGTACCACCAGTAAATGTTACTGTTTCATTATTATTTGCGGCAACAATATCTGTACCAGAATCACCGGCAATTGTTTGAAATCTATTAAAGTTATCAGTTACACCACTAAGAACAAAAGTCGATATTTCAGACATTGTTGTGGATTTCATAGTACCTGATGCATCCTGAGTTGTATCAGAAACATCTTTAATAATCATTTCATCTGTTGCGGTTAATGCTTCAGAAGTAGCTGTTGCACCGGTTTCAATGAATAATGTTGATGTAACAGTACCCGAACTTTCAGATACACGTAAGAAACTATTATCATCCGAGAATGTAACAGTACCACCACCAACAATATATGTATTGTTTGAGCCGTCGGAAACTGTAAAACCACCTACTGGAATACCACCAGCGGTTGATCCGTCGCCAACGTATAATATTTTTTCATCTGTAGTCCATAAAGGTTCACCTGCGGCAGGTGTTACACTTAACCTATTAGCTTCCAGGCCTCTTAGAAATTGAATTTTATTTGCCATTTAAAAGGTTCCCCCGTTAATTAAATCGTTATCTTCAAGATAATCTGCTTTGTCTATGTCTATTAAAACTGTTGTTTGGTTTAATGCTATCCCAATTTGAACAATATAACCACTAGTTGGCTCCACTTGCGTTAAAGCACCATTGGAGCCAACATAAACATTACCAGGATTCCAATTCCAAGAAGCATTCGTTACAGAACCAGCAATTTTTATATCTATCAAATTATTTATACTTTGTGTTTCTATAGTGATACCTAGTATTTTATGTCTTGATGTCAACGTATTTTTATCTGCTAGATATACTTTATCATTTTCAATATATACAACTCTATATATTGAAATATTTTCACCTGCTATGGCACTTATTGTATTTTCAGATACAGCGTCATCACCGGCCGAAGCCAATAGATTCCAATATAATACATTTGTTGGTGCTATATCTGAAAAATTATCTTGAATTGCTATATATGAACTACCACCAAATTGAACAGCATCATCGGTATTGTATGTAGTAATTGCTGAATAATCACCAAGCCAATTTATTCCATCATCGCCTTTAGGACCAATGGGTCCTTCGGGTCCTTCGGGTCCTTGTATACCAACTTGTTTAGCAACAGGATAATTTAAATTTTGTAATTTTCCTACTACCTTCTGCGGTGTTATTTTTGCTTTCATTGCTTATATGGTTGTTGTTGCTGGTGTTAAATTAATTATACCTTCCACCACACGTTCTACATTACCTGTTATATTATTGTAAATAACAACATCATATACGTATCTACCAGCTTTTATAGCATTGGATTGAGCCGGTGTCATTGCAAGTTTTACTTGACCATTTACAGGATCACCATATATCGATGCAGTTATTTCATGAAATGATGATGTGTAATGTGATTTCTTCATTTGTGATTTTGCATCATAATCTGTTAAATCGTATGCTGTATTATCATCATTGATAACATCTATGACAACATCAAATGATGTTCCTTGTTCTATTTTTATATTAGAATATGATGCCATTAAAATGCTCTCCAATTTGTATCATCATAAGCAATATATGTAACTGTTTCGCCGGCTAATAGTGATATAGCAGTATCAACACCGACACCCAAATCATCACTAACATCAGGAAAAACATCACAAGCATTAGCACCATTATTTATTATGTAAATTTTTAAACCGGCTGATGCAGTGGGTAATTTTACACTATCGCCTGCTGTTCCAACGGTTGATATTTCATTGATCGATGTTGTTAATGCAGTAGCATTGGTTTGTCCACCAGTATCAAACGCAGTTATACCTGTTGTTACACTTTCAAGAACAAAATTAAACGATACTGTATCTGTTGTTGCTAGATTCTGATCTATAGTGTCCAGATTTGTTAAATTTGCGTGTGAATGTGTATCAATTTCTAAAGTATCAACTCTACCTTCAACTTCATCTATAGCATCCTGTATTGTTGTGGCTGTTAAACCGGATGCTACATTATCATATGTAATACTTGTGGTACCATTAACTAAATCCGTCAGACCCGTTTCTGAAGTATCAACTCTACCTTCAACTTCATCTATAGCATCCTGTACTGTGGTGGCTGTTAAACCGGATGCTACATTATCATATGCTATATTTGCGCTATCTGATACTTCATCTATAGCATCCTGTACTGTAATTGAGGTTAATCCAGATGTAGCATTATCGTATGTAATATCTTGTGTACCTGAAATTACATTATCCAGTAGATCATCAACACTATTAATCGCTAATACGGAATCTGTTGTTACCGGAGAAGTTAATGCAGTAATATCACCCAATTCCGCTCTAAGTTCATTAACGGCACCGGTTAATGTTGTTGACGTTAAACCAACAAATGAATCGTTACCCTGTAAAGCATCAAGTTCGTTAATACCACTGGTTAGATCGGTAGCTGTTGTTGTTAATAAATCGGTATCACCAACAGAAGTAATAATATCATTTGTTATATCTTTCCATTGTAAAAATTTAGTTGATAATGTTACATTGTTTATAGCCATTTATTATTTCTCTTTTAATAGTTGTTGTACTAAATTTTTCATTTCATCTAATTCCGATCTAAGATTTTGAATTTCTTGATCCTTCATTTTCTCTCTAGATTTCTTAGCCCTTCTGGCAATATAATTTGCTTTATTCGTATTTATAACGATGTTTGTATTTGGGTTTTTAATTAAATCTTTATTTTCTTTTACTTTTTGAAATGACATATTATATTCCTTATGTTGTTGCCATACAGCGCAAACGACTGACCTTAGGTATTCCGGCAGAATTCTTTGATCGCATTACAATCTTAACCTGAAATGCGCTGAAATCTGGTAACTCATCTTGTGGAGTTAATGGATTGTTTGTAGGTATATTTATCTCAATTTCTTTGAAATCTGTTGAAGTTTCTGAAATTGTTTTTGTATATGATAATTCAGTCCATGCAACATCACCAATTAGTGTTTCAGAACCAGTTTCAACTATTCTATAATAGAAAACAATTTCAGAATGATCATAATCAACAACATCAGCCATAATGGTTAATAGATTGGCTGGATTGGTTAAATTAGCAACATTAGTAATATATTTTGCATTTTGTGAACCAAATACTGGATGATCTTCTGTATAGAATCTACCATTTGTGCCACAAACTAATGTTAATCCATCTATGGTTGCGTTTGGAGAAACAGAAGCATTTGTACAATCATTCCAATCTATTCTATTAGCAAAAGTTTCTAAACTAAATGTTTTATAGTTAATAACCGGAGATAGTGTATCGATGTATGAATTCAATGTACCAGTAATAGTGAAGAATTCATTACCACCATTGTTCAGTGCTTTATTTATGTCATTACCTATTTTAAGTGGTGCGGTTAATTCAATAACTTTATTTACATTTGTTGGTATGTTTGGTACTGTTGCATAATTAGTAAATGATGAACCTATTGTTTGATGTCTTATACCATCATATTCCCAAGTTGCAGTTCCATCAAAATCAATATAATTACATATAACATTAAATGCATCTATTTGAGCGTGTGAATAAGCATATATTCCAGAACCACCTATTCTTCCTTTTTCTGTTGCTGGGGTATCAACTGTAATAATGTATGAGTCCATTGTGTCTACATAATCAATTACAATTTCTTTACTTAAATCAACTAATGGAATTCCATTGAATGTATTATCAATACCATCTGGAAAATATCCAACCGGTGCTAATTTACCAGTTTGATCAATAGTAATATCATATTTGTCTAATAGATATTGGTCAATTTGTTCATAGAATATTTGACCAGTTACAGACTCACCATCAGCAAAGTATCCTGTAATATCTAATAATTTAATTTCATATTTCTTATAGCCAGTTGAAGTATCAATACCCTTCGATGTAACTTTTTTAATTATACCAGAGCCGTTGGCTGAGGTTAAGGTTTGCCCCTCAACCAAATCGCCGGATTGTAATAAAAATACAAATGAGTTATCGGCAAGCATATTCAATTTAACTTTATCACCGGCAGAAAATGCATGATCTCTATGGTGTACACGTACAGAAGTTGAACCTATTTCTGTTTCCAAAGGATTTGTACCAAGATACTTCAATAAATTATTTTGATTTGAATTAGCAATAAAGGTTAAATTTTGTGATATGTCAAATTTTGCTCTGTATAATTTAAACTTAATATCTTCATACTGAGAAGCATTCCAAGTACGGTTGTTTTGTCCTTTAAACATAGAACCCATATGCGGCTGTACTGCAATTACAGAACCAGTCAATATATCTTTACCACCCAATTTTGATATGAATGTTCTATTGGCTGTATCATCAGTACCGAAAACAAAACAATATTCTGTAGCTCCTTGTAAGTAAACTGGTGCTTCGAATTCAAAAGTAGTTGGTATAGAACCATCTTCGGATAAATTCAGACTTTCGGGTTTTTTAACAATTCTAGAATATGGCATTAAGTTTGGACCCGGATATCCATTAACCATTTCTCTAACTTCAAGCCATATACCATCAAATGTACCTCTAGATTGGAAATAAAGATCAATCTTAGATAAGAAAATACCTTCCTGTTCTTGCACAAAAAATGATTGTGCAAGTGGCTCACCACCACCACCACCAGTATCGACCGGTGGAGCAATACTCACTACCGTTCTTCTTGTTTCTGTTGTTGTAATTGTACGTTCTACATTTTCTTTTTTAACTTCGGGTATAGCAGTAGAAATAACGGTTTCTTGTTTTGTTTGCTTTAGACCACCGGCATGATAATCACAATTTGCTGTTCCTATGATTTCATCTGGATCCATAGAATTTGTTTTTGAATTTGTTACAACAAGTTTTTTAGTGCCAACATAAAATCTTTTTGTAGGTGTATTGGGTATAGTAAAAACACCCACAAAAACACCGGCATCATCTGTTCTAAGACTACCTTTTATTTCTGTACTTGGTTCATTTAAATATCTAACATCTTCCGTTACATCAACACCATCAAAGAAGAAATATAATGGCATATTTGCTGGTAGACCATCAATAACAACTTTTGTTGAAGCTGGTCTCATATAAGTTAGTAATTGAACATCCGTTACAGAAGTGCCAAGACTATTATTTGATATATCTTTTTCTAATGTAGTTTTTACTCCAGTTTGATCGGTTGTTACTCTAACTGTATCAACCCGCGAAGTAACGGTTGATCCATCCTGAGCGTCAACACCCGCAACAGTGTTGTTTGCTCCATTAGTTAAAAATGCACTGAAGCCACCCCCAATAGTCGTTCTTTCGATTCTAGAAGAAATTAATTGTTCAGAACTACTCACATTAGTCCAAACTGTACCACTAACTCCAGCCGCATCGGCAATTTCTTTTAGTGCATCAAAACCTGTATCAATATCAACAATCAAATCCGGTAACATTTCTGTGTCGTTCCAAACGTCATTAGCCGGATTTAATGTCATTCTACCAACTGTACTAATAAAGAAAAAAGGAGCCGCAGAAATTGTTTTTGATGCATATGGCTGTTCAACAAGTAATTCATGTTCGTATGGTAATGTAATCATATCAGCCTGTAAACTATAATGATCACAAGCATTCTCATCAATCTCAAGATCAATAACTTTCTTAAAGAATTGTGGTCTTAATTCTCCCTTCTCTGGATCAATAGCACAACGATATTCTTTAGAGGATACATCACCACCTCTTAAATTATTAAATCCATCAGTTAAGAAACCATTTTTATATCGGTCATTACCTGCGCCATCAACAACCTGCATTGTTTCAAGTTCTTGATCTAGTAAGTTTAATGAAATATAATATCTAAGTTTTTCAAGTCTCTTTTCGAATTCACCAATATCTCGCATAGTATAACGTCTATTTTCAAGATACTTAAATCTAGCATCTTTTAATGGATCAAAAGTATATGGTTTCATGTCAATTGAATAAATCGACATTGAATTTTCTGGTTGTTTTGGATATTTTGGTTCTAATGAAGATTTCCCCTTTACTTGAATGAAGTCACCATTATCTGTTACACATAATAAATCTCGTCTAGGTAAATAATATTCAATATCAACAAAAATATTTTTATTTTCTGAAGGAATATATTCTGTTCCGATAAATGTACCATCGGACTGTTTAATAGGTCTAAAATCAAGACAGTCTGTTAAGTTATAACCTGCGCCATCTTTTGTTCTATAAGATGGAATATTTTCATATGTGAATGTTCTGTCCGGATCATTAATAGTTGGTGTATAAGAATCAACAGAAAAATAAGAACCATTTGTTGTGTTACCATGTTCGAAATAATCAAAATTAATTCTGATCATTTCACCAGCCGATGGAGTAGTTACACCCACGTTCAACTGTAAATATGAAATACCATAAAAGTTGTCTTTTATATTTCTCTGTAATGTATAATTTGCTGTAACATCTGTCACGGCATTATTTGACAATGCATTTTCATATGTGGTGTATGAATCACTCCACTGTTCAATTGTAAATATTTCAAAAACATCTGCTTTAGTTAAATCTATTGTTGAAGAATCAGCCGCAACATCCAAATCTAAATTTGTTAATTGTTTTGTTTTTTCTGGTCTACTTGAAATAGAACATTCAGCAACAATAAAATAATCATTAAATGCTGTTAAATTAGCAACAGTAATTGAAGTATCACTTACAGTTATATCGGTGGAAACAATTTCAAATGGTGTGAAATTGGCGGATCCATCATATTTACCCATGAACCATGTGGCTTGGTTGTATGTTGTTATTGACTCATCGCCTCTTGTAACAAAAGTAGCCGTACCTGTGTCGTCTGCTTGAGCATAATATTTAATAGGCGTTGAATATGTTGTTCTGGATTCTGTTGGATTGTATATATCCCTAGTTGATTTAATGAATTCATAGGGCAATTGAAAAAGCAAAGAATTTTCAACGGTGTTATATATTCTAGTTAATGAATCATTAAAAATATACGTATCAGCAACAACATTTGCACCAAATGAAGTTCCACCATCCATACCAGTGGCTAAAAGTCCCTGAACATCAGTAAATGAAGATCCTGGATCTAATTGCATATCAAAGACATTTAATTTCCAAACGGAATCGGTAAAGGGTGTAGCCGAATCAAACAACTGCATACCTTTAACTTTCATTGTTCCTATAACATTACCAGCCGATGATAGATTATCAACTGGAGCATCATATAAATCAACTTCAGTGAAATCAAATACTCTGCGTTTTCTACCTGAACCTGTAGTTGCTGAACCAGAAGGAATAAAATTAGAAACAGCATTTAGTTGTACTAATATAAAGTTTCCATATTCCTTTCTGGTTATAGCACCAGTTTTCTTTGCTGTATCTCTAGCCTTTTCAATAGGCAGAACAAAAGTTTCTATTTTCTCAACTTCATAACCTTTAACATATGCCTTACCTGCTGAGATATACGCCGCTATCATATCTTCACGGCCGCCCTCTTCTGCTGTTAAGAAACCACTTGTATCTGTCGCAGATTCTTTTAAATGTTCAACTGGTGTAATTAGGAAAGGTGTTACAGTATAATTTCCAGATTCATCGTATGTTCTTCTGGCAATCATATCCATTATATCAGCATATTGTGGCTTATTTACAATTTCTTGTAGAACACCACTTTGAATTGAACCAAGTTTAATGAAGTTTTCTCCAATATCTTCATCAAAACCTATAGTAACTAAATCTAAATTAATCTGGTATCTATCTGCACCGGCTGATGCATAGTTTGCCTGACCAAGAGCATTGTCAAACAGAGTTTCATCCATAACTTCGGTTACAATTCTCTGATCTACATTAAGACCAACTTTTATTGTTGCTGTTGTGGTATATTTACTTAATACTATAACTTGCTGTGGACATTCAACAAAATATCCATAAACATAATAAGTGGCTTCACCGACATGGAATAAAGAACCTTTACCTGTTGGATTAATAACATCTTCATCTGAGTTTGTATCGCAAGTGATACAGCGAACAATTACACTATAAACTGTATTATTATTTTCATCTAAAATATCAAGAGTTTCACCATCAAGAAAAACAAAAGTTTCACCATCAGTACCAGCACCGATATAATTAACATATAATGTATATGGATCATCTTGTGTTTTATCTTCAACATGTTTTACTACTGCTTTAACACCAGAATTTCTACCTTTAATGGTTTTATTATGTAAATATCCAATATTAACTTTTTCACCAAGCGTATCTAAATCCTTTAATCTAACATAGTCAGAATATTGTTCATAACGTACAGAACCAGCATCAACCCTAGAACCAAATTTAAATATATGATCGGCAAACTGTTCAATCTGATTATTAAAAATAGATTGAATTTGATTTAACTCACGAACCTGAATTGATCTATTCGGTTGAAAAAGAACCCGCATGAAGTTCTTTTGAATATTAAAATCATCAAAATAAGGTTGTTTAGAAAACGTTTGTTTTGGCATTTAAGTTATCCTATGTGGTTGCTATACATCTCAATTTCTTTATTCTAGGTGGCTTAGATGTATTTCTTGTTTTTAATACTATTTTGATCTGGTATGCTTTAAAATTAGGTAATTCTAAACCAGCAACATCCGGTATATTTATCTCATGCTCAATAAAAGTAGTTCTATCATCAACCTTAGTTAAAATAAAAGATGATGGGTCAATTTTTATCCAATCTTCATCTAGTATATCATCATAAGACTGTTCATCTAATGTTCTATAATAGAATATTACATCACCTTCATCTTGACAATTTATATCACAAATAATCCTAATATCATTTGCCGAATCTGTCATTCTAACAGGTAAAGTACAGTATTTTGCTTTTTCGCTACCTTCACCTAAAGAATTTGTTTCTTCTATCCAATCTAAATGTGTATCGGCATCATTCCATTCAATTCTATTACCAAATGTTTTAATAACACAATTTGATGTATTTATAATGGGTGAAACATTTTCATCCAAAGATTCATACTGCCCTATCGCGTAAAATGATTTACTACCATCAATATATTTTAATTTATCATTTGTTGCAGTATTCATTTTTATTGGCATTTCCAATTCAGTAAAGTTATTCTTCACAAAATATTGTCCTGTAATAGCAAGATTATTCTGTAGAATAGAACCTATACCAGAATATCTAACACTATCATAGTACCATGTGCCGGTACCAGCAAAGTCAATATCAGATACACTTAAATTCATTGCGTCAAAAACAATATTAGGATATAGATAATTACCAAGTCCACCTATTTTACCAGTTTCGCTTGCTTTCTCATTCAGTGTAATTGTGAATGTATCTAAAGAATCAACTCCAGTAATGGTGTGTGCTTTCTTAGATAATGCAGAAAGTGATATACCGTTAAATGTATTATCAATACCATCTGGCAATATAGCAACAAGTGGATCTATTGTTGTTGGTATATCATCAATGCTATAAATGTTTAATTTTGGTGGTATTTTTGGATAATAAGGTAATCCATTAACTGTTTCATTATCAGAAAAATAACCAAATAAATCTTCTGGCTGTATTGAATATTTTTCATAACCAGTTAATTCATCAGTACCGACATAGGTTGCTTCTTTTACTTTAAATTGTCCATTTGCACCAGTAATAGTCTGACCTTCAGTAATATCACCAGAAACAATAAGTAAATCAAAAGTATTATCTTCCAACAAATTAATAGTAACTTTATCACCAACACTAAATCCATGATTTAAATGACGCACTCTAATATCATAGCTATCAGTTACGGTTTCAAAGGCATTTGTTGACATTGGTTCTTTTGTTCCAATATCATCACGCACAAATGAAACTTTCATTTGAGAAGATATATCAAATTTGGCTTTATATAGTATAAACTTAATATCTTCATATTGTGAAGCATTCCAAGTACGGTTGTTTTGTCCTTTAAACATAGAACCCATATGCGGCTGTTCTTCAACTACAGTATTGGTTAAAACATCGGTGTCACCAAGTTTACATATATGTATTCTATAATCAGGATCATTTCCACCAATAACAAAACAATATTCAACTTGTGAACTCAAATATAATGGTGATTCAAATGTCCATGTTGTGGGTATAGAACCATCTTCTGAAACCGAAATTGCATCTGCGTTTTTATATATTCTACCATATGGAATTAATTTAGGTCCCGGATAACCATTAACCATTTCTCGCACTTCAAGCCAACAAGGCATTCCTTTAGTTCCGACTTCCGAGAAATATGTATCGATCTTAGTTAAGAATACACCATTTTCTTCATTTTCAATTTTAAATGATTGTGCAACTGGATCCCGACCGAACCTATTCACAACGACCCGCGGCCGCAGCGGCAAAGCCACATCTCTTGTGCTTGCAGAACTTGTTGATCCAACAACTCTACTTTCGTTATATGTACTTGTTAGTGTTTTTGTTACAGGTGTATGCACAAATACAGGAGAAGTAACACTTAATATTCTATCATTTTTATCCTGAACTAAACCACCGGAATGATATTGCGCTTCAGCAAAACATAATAATTCATCCTGATCATCACTGTTTGTTTTTGAATTTGTGATTCTAAATGTACCGGTACCAACATAAAATCTTTTACCTTCACGATTGGGTATTCTGAATATTCCGGAAATAGAACCAGTCTCGGATGTTATCATCGGAGTACCAAAAACACCGCTAACAGGTCTAACATCTTCCGTTACATCAACACCTTCAAAGAAGAAATAAACTTGTGTATTTCCTTTTAATCCAGCCGCAGAGAAATATACATCCGTTGAACGTGTATATGTTAATAATTCCACATTGTTAACAACATTACCAACAGAATAATCATTTATTTCGCCCTCTAAAGTAACTTTATCGCCGGTAAAATCTCTAGTTTCTCTAATTCTATCCGTTTGTGTAGTTGTCACTGTTGTAGTTGTGGTTGTTCTCCTAACAAGCTGTCCATTTTGCGAACGACCTGCGGTCGCGACTGTGCGCGTTCTTGATGCAGATGAAGTAGATTCAGACTGACTGCTAGAAATAACTTCCTTTGTTATCTTTGGTTCATTCCAGAATGTTCCAGTCAATCCAACTTCAGATGCCAAAGTTCTAGCCATATCAACACCAGTATCAATATTGACTTTTACAGGCGGATCATTAACTGTATCTGTCCACACATCATTCGATGGTGATAAATCCATATTTCCTTTTGATGCGAAAACAAAATATGGATTTATAGAAATAGTTTTAGTATTATATGGTTGTTTAACATATTCGACATCGGCATAGGGTAAGGTAACAACATCACCCGTTACCTGATAATGATCGGATTTACTTTCATCAAATGCTAATTTAACATCGCGTTTTTTGAATGATGGTCTTAATTCTTTACGAATAACATCAACACCAGCCTGATAATCTTTAGATGTTACATTCGCACTTTTTAAACTATCAAAATTATCTGTGATATAACCATTTTTATAGCGTTTATTACCATTAGCATCAAAAATCTCCATAGTATCCAAATCTCTCTCAAGTAAATTTAGTGTTACATATGTTTCTAGATTTTCGATATTTTTTTCTAATTGGTAAATATCCGACATTGTATAACGTTTATTCTCAATGAATTTTGGAAAAATATCATTATACAGGTTTAAGGTATTTGGAAGATAATCAATAGTATAAATTGGCATTGCATTATCAGGTATCTTAGGTGCTTTAGGGTTATCAGAATATTGACCTGTTGTGATAATAAATCTACCTGTGTCCGTCAATGATAATACATCGATTCTTGATCTATAATATTCAGCATCAAATGAAATAATTGACATATCATCTGGCGTACCATTGGCATAGAGTATTTCACCAGTAGGTAATTTAAGAGGTCTAAAATCAATGCAATCTCTTAAATTATAGGATTCAAATGATGGGAAATTAATATAGTCAACACCAATATATGAATCTTTCACAAAACAATGACCGGTTGCTGTATTACCCCATTCATAATATTCAAAAGTAATGGATAAAACATCACCAGCAGTTGGCCATTCATAGTATGTACTTCTAACGTCTATTGATGAATATTCATAATAATTACCACTAGAATTAATATTCAACTTATAATTGTTTGTGTAATCTTTACTTTGCGTTACATTTGTAATTGAAACAATTCTAACACAATCAGCCTGAAGTAGACTAATAGTTTCATCGGATATACTGGTTGTATGTGTTATTGTTTTTTCTTTTAATGTCTTTGTTTTCAATATTGCATTGACTTCAACTCCACCTTCAATAAAGACAATGTTTGAAATAGTGCTAACATCGGATCCTAATGAATTTATAAGTGTATTTTCTGTTGCTGTATCGTGTAAGTAATAGAATGGTGTTGTAAAGTTTTCATTAATAGTACCATTAAAGTCAAAATAGTTTAGATAGTATGTTTCATCATCAACCTTCTCATATGATTTGAACATAAATGTACCATCAAGTGGATAAGTTCCGGTTGCATCAATAGTTGTAAACTTATTATCTTCTGGATTACCAAAATAGGGTACGCCTTCCCAAACATTACCGGTTGATGTGTCGGTTACAGACCAAACACTATATCTACCATAATTTAATTCTATATTATCATAGGGCTGTTGATTATTATGATAATTGTATATGGAATTAACGTCTGCTGAATTATTTGCCGATGCAATAAAATGATTATTATTTAAATAAATTGAATTTCCTAGGAAATCAATGTTATTCATATAAGTATTGAACTGATCAGCATCACCATAAAAATTTTTATACATATAATTATCGTAATTCTGAGTATATGGATCACTTCTTATAACATCTAATAGTTCATATGTATGTAAAGAAAAAACATAAATAGCACCCGTTGGACTAATTGTATAATTATTTGCAGCCGGATGATTCCAATCATGATCGGATATTGTAGAAATATATATGAAATTGTCATTTAATGCTACAGAAAAACCAAAAAGTTGTAATACGTCTGGTTCATTATAATCTTCTGGATGTGTAAATGTATGTAGTAATGTACCACTTCTATCATAAAGATATGCGGCACCTGAAGATTTATAATAACTTCCATTATACTCGGCATCATAACCAGGTTCACCTATTAATATATAATCACCATTTATCGCAGTTGTTTCTCTACTTGCTAAAAATTCAAATTTTACATCATAATAATTATTGTTTATTAAATCACTTGTTGGAGTTGTATTATTAACCAAAACATTAGAACCAACACCAAAAGTTGATATTCTATCACCATGGACACCTATATAATTATCATCGGTATAATTTCTATCAATTAAAAAAATAGCTGATTGTTCTAAATCAAGTACTGTGTCGGTGTTTATTGTTGTTGATAAATCAAAAGCCATTACACTTGAATTTTTTTCAGCTGGATAATTCAACAAAGCTATTTGTTCACCATGCTCCATTGCAATGACTAGAGTTTTACCATCACTTTTATCGATATGTATATTAATTAATGGACCATCAAAATAGTCTCTAGACCATTTGGATGGAAAAAACGAATAATGTGATGTTAATAAAGAATTTGGTAGTGTGAAATCATGTATTTTACTCCAATCAACCGTTGAATAAACCTTAACATTGAAGTGAACATCATATCTATAATTATAGTAAGCACTTTCAACATTTACAAATTCAACAACCACAAGATAATCATCCGATGATGCTAATCTATAACCAAAATTTGAATATATAGTGCCAGAATTCCAATCATTTACTGGTGAATCTGAAATTATTTCATGTATTAATTCATAATTATTATTTTTATCAAATATGTAAACTTTATCACCTTCAACATTATTTACATTTCCATAATATTGATATGAATAATATGACGTTTCTTGATCGAAGGGTTTGTTTGCTGAAACGAATAAATAATTATTATTATGTGAAACATCAAAACCAAAATTTGGTTGGTACTTAACAGCATCTTCATAATAATTATATGGATCAATATTTAGAGAACTGTTTGTGACTTCAGTGTTATAAATTGGATTGATAAATCCAATCATTTGAATACCATATGCCGTATTCCAATTTATAGCGAGAGATACATTTGTGCCTATTTCATCTACAAATTGATTTGTATCATTCATAACAACATTAATTGGTGTTCCAATTAATTGTCCTGTTGTTCTATGAATTTCTTGTCTTGTATATTCTACAGTACCATAACCATTAGGATCTAAATCATATGTCGTGAATACTAATTTATAAAATTTATTATTAAAAACATCATTAATATAATAAGTATGTCCTTCAATAACAGTATAGGAATATGAATCTTTTGGTCGATTCCAATATTCTCCATATATCCAAGACGCTCCTTCTAATGAAAAATGGAAGTATCTATCTTGTAGGTTAGTACTGAGATCGGATCCAGTTGGTTCAAAAAGCCAGACAATATTTTTTGTTGAATTTCCATTTTCAATTTCTGGATTGTATATAATACGGTTTTCTCCGGTATTAATATCCTTTATTTGTACTGCTCCATAATTTATATATCCGCTATCATAATACGTACTAGTACTAGTAGCAAAATACGGCTCTTCGGTTAATGGATCTCCGGTAACAAAAATGTCACCATTTAAATCTCCTATATAACCGATAGTACTACTGGTTAAAGCTTTATGTGTGTAATCTGTGTAAGTACTAGTTAAATCATATACATGATTTATATAAGTATTAATATCAACTTCATGTTTTGTCGTAGAAACATATGTATTATCAACATTCGGCGTAAAATTAGGTAAATTTGCCATTGGATTTAAAGTATATAAAACTCTATTATTGTAATCAATATTAACGTTTTTAGTTATACCTTCAGAACCATATGACTTATCGGCAATTAGATGTGTGTTGGTTTGTTTTTCAATTTCATAGCCCTTAACATATGCCTTTCCGGGAGAAATTGTAATATTATATTTTGTTGAGTCAGTTTCATTTTCTTCAAATGAAAGAGTAAATGGTTTTACAGTATAATCGCCAGATTCATCGTATGTTCTTTTGGCGATCATTTTTGAAATTTCTGAATATTGTGGTTTATTCAATACTTCTGTTAATTTACCATCTCTGACTTTTGCCAATTCAATAAAGTTTTCATCGGTGACAGCATCAATATTCTTTTTAGTTAGTGTTAATTCTATCTTATAGCGATCAGCACCCGGAGCGCCATAATTTGATGTACCTATAGCATTATCAAGTAGTGTTTTATCATCTTTACTGGTGACAATAGATTGATTAATAAGTAAACCAATTTTATAAGTTGGATTCTTATCGAATTTACTAAGTACGATTGTTTGAGGTAAGCAAGTTACGAAATGACCATAAACATAATAAGTTGCTTCTGATACGGCAAAGGTTGTACCCTTACCTACGGAAGAAATTGTATATGTATCTTTATAGTCATCGATAGATTCTATTATTTCACCATCGCGGAATTTAACTTCTAATGTATCACCACCACCAACATATGATATATACAGAGTATTATTTTCAATTATATTATTTACTTTATCAATTTCTTCTTCAGGTGCATATGTCAAAACAATAGCAGTTAAACCTGTTGAAAGTCCTTTAAATTTTCTACCAATCATATTGGTAAAATCAATATCACTTTCCTCTAAAGAAACGTAATCAACTGAATCAAAATATTTAACAGAACCAGCATCAACCCTAGATCCAAATTTAAATATATGATCTGCAAAAGTTTCAATCTGGTTGGAGAAAATAGATTGTAACTGGTTTAATTCTCTAACCTGAATTGAATTTTTCGGTTTAAAAAGAACCCTCTGATAATTTTTAGTTGAATCGAAATCATCATAGTACGGTCCACTACTAAATTTTATTTTTGCCATATGCTATTAGAATTTTAAAATGATTTTAATATCTTCTGTTTGTCCAGAAGCCCTTGTAACTACATCTGAGTTATCAATATATAGCAATGTTCCTGAACCAGTTTCTAATTGCTCTTTTAATTGTGTGAAATTTGAACTATTCCAAACACCACTATGGTTAGTTGAGCAAACCCAATGAAGATTATCATAAATCACATAATCACCAACAACATATGACGAAACACTATTAAATGTTGTAAATAATGTTGGATCAACAAAATCATTATGTTCATATCCAATGTAATATGTATTGTTACACACTTCGCTATTCCAATCATATGGATCAATCATAATAGAAATCTGTCTGAAATCATTTTCACCAGTAATTGGGAAGTAATTATCACCGGCTGGAAATGAACCTTCATCTGACTGGAATTCTGTCTGTATAATTACATATCTAGCATTAAGTTCCTTGAGAATATTTGAACCGTTTCCATCTTTAGGTGCCATAACAACTTCCAATACAGCATCTTCATTACCTATATTTCCACCAATTGTTACGGTTGGTGGATTGATATATCCAGAACCAATGTTTGACAATTCAATATAATTAATAGAATCGTTATCTAATACTATAGATGCTGTTGCTTGATCGGTACCAATATCGGGTGCGCTAATTGTTATAGTGGTTGAACCATCATAACCAGTACCGCCATTTACAACCTTAATATTACTGATTGAATTTTTCTTAGCGTTCTGTTGTGCTAACCATTGACCGGAGCCATCATCAAAAGTTTTATATACTACTGGAAAATAATTAGATGAAATAAATGATTCCAATGCATCGTTACCGGCGCGACCCATATATTTCCATAAGTAACCATCAGCAGTTCTAATTGTATTTGATGATTCACTTGTTGGCATTATTGTAGAAGAAGCACCTCCCGCATTATCAAGACATTTATAAATTCTTTTAGTACCAAAATCATCCGTAATTGTATAGAAAGAATTGTTATAATTAAAGTCATCGATAGCCGGATCAAATGCATCATAAACATCACCAGACACCCAATCATGTCGTACAATACCATATTCAACATCATTACCGGAGAGTTTCTTAACTGTAACCAAATTATCAAGGTAACGATACATATTTTCAAAATCGTTTTCCGGAATTAAAGGTGTTTCTGAGTTAATTTCAAGCCAATAATCTGTATCAATATCTGGTGTATCCACTCTAGTATCGTGTGTCTGTAAAGCAATATAATAGTTTGTACTATATTCGATAATATCGCCTTCAATGTAAGAACCTTCGGAAACCCAACTCATTAATGCCCAATTTGTAGAATCGGCTGATGGTACTGTAATTTCACCGGAATGATCTGTGATAGCAATATAATAATTGGAGTCTGTTGCGTCAATTACAACATCATTTATAGAATACGCCGCAGAAACCCAGTTAGGTGGTGATACAACAAGAAATGGTCTCCATTCTTGTGTTTTACCTATACCAATATATATTTTATTCTTAAAGAAATTAAGACCAAAGTTTTTTTCAATAAACAACCAATCAATATTATCATCTGATGCCGTACCTGTAGAATGTGTCGGTGGTGAATTTCCTGAAGTACCAGAACCCAAAGCTATATACTTATTTGTCTCATACTTAACAACTTGACCTTCTGCATATGCTACCCCTGAAGCCCATTCATTATAAGGATAAACCGAAAATAAGTTCAAAAACTGATTTGCGTTTAAGATTCTTAAATTATTTGTGATTTTTGCTGGCATATTAAACTCTCTATATAATAGTTATTTCTGTTGATTCTTGTTTTTCCTCATGCGTAAATATTCTACTTTGAGGAAAAGTAAATTGATTAAATGTTACATTTTTAAATTCATTAAGTGTATGGTCAAAATTATCCCAAAACTTAATTTGATCAATATCAAAATATGTTAAACCCATACTGTATGATATTGGTGTGTAAAAATCTTTTCTTGTTGTAAAATATAAATCTACCGATTCTATTTCAGTATTTATACTTGTGACCGGATAATTTAAATTTTCTATCTTTATTAATTCTTTATAATTTTCCGGTAAAATAACAGAAACATCCCGTTCATCTTCCCTTAAAAATATAGCAAAAGCCTCGGAACCAACAGGATGAATATTTGTTTTTATAATATCTATCCATTTATCTGGAGATATTTTTGATTTTATTGCATATGAAAATTGTTGGTAATAATAACTATCTTGTATTTTTGATGTAGAAGATAGCCAATCGTCATCATTTATATATCTTTTTGGTTGTTCATATATTGGATTAAAAATAACACTATAATCAAAACCAGTACCGGTTGACGTATTAATATCGAGAATAGGAGTATCATATAAATAACCAGAATCGATAACATCAATTGCTTGTATTGCTCCAACATCGCCTGTTAAACTAATAATAGCATTAGAACCATTTACTGATTCTATTAATGCAAATGTACTTCTTGGGTAATTATAACCAGAATCAAATATTCTTATACCATTAATCGCTCCTGTTGTTTCATCAACAGCAGATACTTCTCCGGAAAAACTATGTCCCGATGAATTAGATACGGGTATAGCGGATACAATATCACCAATAGCATAATTAGTTCCACCATCAACAATATCATATTCGTTATATCCACCTTTAGATACTTTTGTTATTCTTGCTTGCGTATTTCTACCGTTACCAATATCATCACGTATGCTTATTGTATCGTAAATAGTATAGTCTTTACCACCATCAAGAATTTGAATTGAATTAATCGAATCAATAATTTGTTCGGTTATTACAGTATCGTTAATGTATATTTTAATAATTTCTTCGGATGAAAAATCTTTATCATAGGAAGAAAGTTTAATTTTAAAATAATCATTACCGAAATAAGTAAATGAATCTATAATATCAATTATCGCGGTTGCTCCAGTGATAATACCATATACCGATAACGATGCGTCAACCATTGTTTGTATATTAATTGCGCTTTTATTATTTGCCGTACAATAGAAATATTTCTCTTGTATATATTGTCCACCGGATGCTTCTTGCATGAATATTCTAGGATATATAATTTCAATATCAGAATTAAAAAGAATGGTGAAAATAAACTTAAACGATGATTCAGAACCTTTCGATATGTAAAATTCTTTTATATGTTTTATAATTGTTTTTTTATCTACATATTGAGAAACGGGGAAAGTTTCGCAAAATTCTTTATAGTATTCTTCAACAAATTTATCACTTGCGTTATCAATATTCAAAGATTCTTGGAAATCTCTAAAGAAATGGATGAAATTTTCATCCATTTCCAAGTTATCAAAATAAGTCTGAACAAAAGCAACAAATAATTGATGATCTTCAACTATAAATTGAGGTAACTGGTAATTAATTAGTGAAGAAAGACTATTCATGATTTTTCGCTTTCTCTACCATGATAATCTTCAATGAAAATCTGAACATTATCTATTGAAATAATATTGTTCAGTTTAGCAAAGAATAAAGGATTGATTGGATTTGCAAAAACCTTAATATCATCCTCAATAAGTTTTGAGAAAACAATATCAGAAATTTTCACAATACCCTGTTCGTAATCAACAGTACCAAATGTTTCATTTGAATACTTAATAAATTCCTTTTTATTTTCATCATAGAAAAATGCTATTACATTTCCTAAACCATCATCGGCAATTTTTGTAATTTTATTTCTAAAATAGAAGTTATTTGATGTAACAGTGGTTTCATCAATTTTATTCAAAAAATATATAAAATAAGTTTCACTGGATAATAAATTTGGTATGAATCTTTTTTCCAATACTATCTTATTATAAGTTGACATGAAACTAGTAGATAGCGACATGATTCTTGTATTTAATTTAACATCGGAATAATAAGAATCAAACTTATTTAAAATTTCTGTATTATAATAATTTATTTCATCGATTATTAATTTCTTCAGTTCACCCTGACGTAAACTTGTTAATAACGTGTTATTCTTAACATAAACATCTAAATTAATATAGGTATATTCTGGATCAACAATAACAGGTTCAATTGTTGCCATTGTGTATTTTTTAAGTTTATTCAATATTTGTTTATTTGTTTCATTTGACAAAACTTCACCGAACAGTGGTTTAATTGAAACAAATACTTTACCATATGCTTTTGGTATGTTATCTTCACCACCCCAAACATTCACCGAATTAATATTTTTATATTCAGACAATACTATATTTTTAAAATCATCTACTGTAACCAAACGGTTTTGTCTGCGGTAATGATGTTTTATATTGTGTCGTAAATCTTCTAGCGTTTCAGCATCGGTTCCATCTGTTGAATTTTCAATAACATTGACGGAAGTAATTCCTTCTGGCGCACTAAAAGCAGTTACACTATTACCTAATGATCCATTAGTTGATACGAAAGTTACTTCAATATATGAATAGTCATTAACAGATTTTCCATAAACATCATTACCAAATGATATTTCATACTGATCATTTTCGTTCAAGTTTAAAAAATAAACCTGAGATTCACCATTAATATTTGTAAAATCATCAGCCAATGTATATGTTGTTGATACTGTAGAATTTTCATTTTCTTTAACAACTACCTTTAATGTGTCAGTATCAATATCATTATCATTAATAACATATCGTTTTTCCGGACCAGATTTAAATAATTGTGTTATGAATTCACCTTCATATAATAAAACTTCAGTTGAAGTATAGTCTCCAGTTTCGGCGTTATAATAGATATATAAATCATCTGTAAGTATAAATGTTCTAATATCTGATAGTGTTGGATTATCTCTTTTTGCGTTAAAAGATTCACCTCTATCAATTTTTACACTTGTGTTTGGAGATGGATTCGGTACAGTTATTGTAACTAATGCTTTAGATGCTTTCTTAGATTTAGGTAAATAATTAAAGAATTTAGCTTTCGAATTCATATTTTCTTTTCTAAGAATCGATTCAATCATAGATTCATTAGCTAACATATGAGCATAATACCCCATATAATGAGTATTATAAGCAAGAAGATCGGTTAAGATATTCATAGCAGAACCAAGATATTCGTAATCTTTAAATTCATCTTGGGTTTTTAGATATTCAATTAAGTTTTTCTTAATTGATTTAAAATCTAAATCTTGTTTTATTAATGTGTTAGCCATTTGTTTTTACCTTACTCGTTTTAGATAAAGTGTTATTTGTGTGGGTATTCTATTATTTATGGGTGTAAAAAATATAGTAGTATCAACACCATCACCACTTGAATTTATATAACATTCAACGGAAACATCTTTAACCCTAGGTTCATATCTGTTTATTACGCTTTTAATTTTACCTTCAAGTGTATGTAATGTAACAATATCAGCCGGCTCAAATAGTAAAGCAGAAATTCCACCATAAACATCCACATTAAATAATCTTTCATATTTATTGGTTAATATTAGATTTTTTATCGATCTAGCAATTGCTTGTTCATCATATTTCCTAGAAATATCTGAATTCATTGGATGCATTAAAAAATCCAAATCTAAGTCAGCGTAAAATGACATTTATTATCCTCCGGCGAATACATTTTCCGATCCATCTAAGCAGAAACTACCACAAGCAACTGGATCATTAACTCTAGCCGCCTGTTTGTCATTGACAAAAACAGTAGAAGAACCGGCTAGCAAATATGAATCATGACAAGATATAGCACAGCAATGGTTAACCCAATGATCATCTTCACGATGCCAACCTATGTCATTGACAAAAACATCATCACTTGCTTCATCATTCATTCTAGTTGGGAAACAACCTAGTTAACCATGCCCAGTGCAAAAATCACCTAATCGGTGTACACTGGGCATGATATTCTCCTATTAATTTTTCTAAATTATTCATATGATATGCTCTGTTAAATTTATTATTCCTCACAACATAAACCCGTTTTATCTATAGGTTTTAATTTTGATGTTACTTTGGGTTTTATTTTTTCTTCTGTTATAATTAATTGTTCGTTATTTTCAGTTAACCTAAATGGCGTACATGTAGATTCTGTTTCGAAATGTTCAATTAAATCGTTATGTTGGTATTTATACTTATTTTCAATAATAGTAGAAGTTTTTATTTCGGTTGTTAATTCAGTACCGCATGGGCATAATTCCGAACCGATTGTTTTTTCATATGTATATTCATATTCAGTAATTATTTTATTTTTAATTGGTCTTTCAAAATATTGCTCAGAATTATTAAGTGCATCTTTATACGGAGTCCAGTTTGGATAAACAGGTATCGTATATGGAAAAGAATCTTCATCACAATCTGCTTTAATAATAATTGTATATTCAAAAGATGGTGTCGCCTGTCTATATGAATCCTCATTAATATGCCATTGATTAAACGGAATATTTCCATTCTCTATATTACAGCCAAGTGTTGGTATACCAGTAATTTCAAGTGTATGTAAATCAATATCCAATCCATTCGGTAGTTCACCCGAAACAATTTCAAATATTTCTGGTTCTGAATCAGCAGTATATTCTATCTTTTTATAGAATTCATAATTTTCCATGGCTACTTCAGGATAATCATCATTATGTTCGGTTTCAGTTAATGGTAGATAATCATTGTATAGTGTGGATGAAGTTATATAAGTTATTTTACATCCACATGAATAATCCCAAACACCCCAGAAAAAATTTGGTCCTTGAGTATCAATATCGTCATATGATGTATCTGTTAAAGATACAATTTTATTACTGTTGATTATAACTCTATCATAAAGATTAAAAACCTCATCTCCAGTCCAACTAACAAATCTATTTTTAGTTATTGATTGATCTATATTATTCGTATATCCAGATTCAAAAAGATTTTTTTCTCTATAATAGAATATTTCATTTAATGTACTCTTTTTGACAACGCGAATTGCACCTTCAACTAAATTTCCATTGTTATCATAATAAACTTCATATGGATTAGAAATAACCAAACATGCTCCTTTCATTTCAACTGAATATGTGTTTCTAATATCATAATCTTCAACATCCAGCCTTGTAGTGTAAAAACCACCAGCGGAACTATTAAAATTATTTTGATAAACTTGAGAACCACCTATTGTATTTGAATCTAAAAAATCTCCATTATTTTTATCATATACTTTAATTTCCAACATTTCATTTTCTGATTTCAGATCACGTATATTCTTACCTATTCTTTCATAATAATCAAACATGTCAAATATTATATCATCTAAACTAATAATTGTTGAGTCATTATATTGGTGCAATATTCTACCATCATTGGAAATAGCGAATGTATCATAAACCATTAGATTAGCATATGCATAACTTGAATATTCTTTAATTAGAGGATATGCATTATCTTGATTATCATACACCAATACTTTATTAGTACCTACAGCCAAATAAGCACCACAAACATCATAAGAAAAATAACTAGTAGTTTGAACATCAATATATTTAATAAAAGATACCGAGTTTATATCTGTTAAATCATATATTAAAATATATTTTGAATTTTGATCAATTGGAATAAATAATTTATTACCTTGAATTTTAATATATTTTTCAAATATTCTGTTAAAGTTTACACCTAAAGGAGCATCGATTGATGGATCAATCGTTGCTAATAGACTAAAATCAACTAATGAAAATATTTCAACAAATTTATTATCCACAATAGCAACATAATCGTTTGATGATGCTATACCTCGACCAAACTGTAAATTTCCTGTTGTACTATCTAAAGTGGCTACTAATGTTGGAGTCGAAATTAAATCATAAACGTAAACATTACCAACTGTATTTCCAATAGATAAATATCTGCCATTTGGTGATATTGATGAAATTGAACCAAAATAATGATTTGATGCGGTAGTTGGTTCTTCAATCCAATTAGTATAGGTCATCTGATTTGATGTTAAATCAAATAAATAAACAATACCGGCATAAGGTATTAATGAACCATCCCAGTGATCTGGAGCCGAAATAGCCATTATACCATTATCTGAAATCTCAACAACTTTACCAAAACCATCATCACGATAGTATAATGATGGTGATGTATATCTCCTCAATCTTATATTAGGAAAAGTTGTTTCATAATACTTGTCGATAACCTCAACAGTCCAATCAGCATTATTTACAGTAGGTTCAGGTACATGAGGACCACTAACATGTCCAATAATTTCCCATCTATCATTTGACTTTAAACCACTTATTGAATAATTTACATTCGTATCAACAGCCGGTATTGTTCCATTAGAATCCTCAATTGCTTCAATCCAATCATTCCATGTAAATTCAAGTAAATCATTATCAAAAGAAAATATTTCAATTCTACCAGATTCTTCACCATAAATACTCCAATAATTTGGCCAACCGAAATATATTTTATTATCATTTGCAAATGCTAATGATCCGGCAAAAGATCCTACTTGAAAATTATCTTGAATAAAATCCGGACGTGCTAATGATGTGTCAATATACTGGTTGACAATTGCAAAATTATGAGTCAATACGCTGACAGCATAATGTTCATTATGATCATAATCAACTACAAAAATATAAGAATCATTATGCTCTATTCTAATCCTGCTTGTGTTTTTTGCCGGATCAATTGTAACTTCAGATATTACTTCCGTTAAAATATCAATAGTATAGATATTTGTTGAGTTTTCTTTATCTACAAGTAATGTATCACCAATTATATCTACTGCACCACGATCAATCTGAAGCGTATATCTAGTTAACAACGTTTTCGTTAAAATATCATAAACATCTACAAATTTAGTAGCGCCTTCTGCACCACCAATAGCAAAGTACTTATCGGAGATAGCAATATCATAACCCAGATATGAATTTTGATAAGTAGAATAGCCATCCCACAATTCTAAACCAGTAGATAAACTATATAATTTAGCGGATACTATACCAGAACATAATACATGGTCACCATATGCCCTTATTTTACTACCAAAAAAATTACTCCAATAGTAATCATCTGTTTCCCACGTATATAACAATTCATATGTTGTAGCATCAAAAACATATACTATACCTGTATTAGAAACATCAACGCCATTAATATTTGAATCTTCGGACATTGCGCCAATGATAATATAATTATCAACAGCCGCGATAGTAGTACCGGGATCCTGACTAAAACTTCTTCTTCCAAAAAGATCAGCTAAATCACCATAGGCTGTACCCAAATTTGGATTCTCTATAATATGCTTAACTAATTTTGTTTCGGTATCAATTACATAAACTTTATCTTCATTAAAAGTATCATTTGTTCTACCGTATGCGTAGAGTGTTTTACCATCTGGAGATAATGCAATATCATGTCCAAAATTATCATTAAGTCTAGAATCGGAACTATATGTTATATAATTTGAAATAATCGACGATCTTCCGGATAATAATTCAAAATCAACAATAGAACCAAATTCTTGAATTAAATGATTTGTTGGAAATGAAAGTATTTTACTATAGTCATGTTGCTCATCGAATATTTTTTCATCTAATAGATTTCTCTCCGGAATACTTAAATAAATTTTATCGGAAAATTCTTTTATTCTTTTAAAACCTTCAGATGCATTTACTCTAATTGTTGTTGGTGCCAATGCAAAAACTGAAAAATCATTTTTATCCAAAACTGTAATTGTTTGTATAGAATCAACTGTCGGACTGTCTATTAAATAAATATAACTATCGCTAACGTCTATTGAATACCCAGAATTAGATATTGAATTAATGGTATTGCCCGTTTCTAATGAAAATATTGAAGTTATATTTGGACAGCAAACATAATAATATTGTGAATCCAAATCAACGGCAAAACCAAAATCAATTGTGCCACTATGTATGTTTTCTGTTTGATGTATTAGATTTCCATAGATAATATTAAAAACATAAACTATTCCATTTCCAACATCATTTAAATATGCTGGATCCGATATTATAATTCTCGTATCAGTCATAGCAATAGTTTTTGAATACGTATCATATAAACGACCAAACATACTACCCGTATAATTATTAGGATCGTTAATTGTCAGAAGTAGATCAAATGTATTAATGTCATATATCAATACAGAATTAGTATTTGCTACGGAATCAAAAACCGAACAAGCAATTGTAGAATCACTAAAAGAAACATATTCACCGAAATATAAATTGGTGCTTATTGGATTTTTAAATTCGGTTATTAATTGTAAAGTTTCCGCATTAAAAACATATATTGATTGATATTTTGATGATGTAATATAAATTTTATCATCCAATAAAAATACATCTTGTCCGAATGTATCATCAAACCCATTATAATCTGGATGATTTTCATCAACTACTGGTGTTATTTCTCCATGTTGTACATAAGAACCATTTATATTTTGTGTATTAACTGAATAAAATTTATCAACATATATTCTGGAATATTTCAGAAAATTATCATTATATGTATCTATAGTTAATGATGTATATACTTTAAATTGTGCATTAACATCAAACCTATATGCGTATTTTCCAGTTATAGGTTGTAATGGAGTGGAATCATTAGCATTAACAATGTTTGTGCCAACGGTATAAACGTAATTACTATCAACTTCAATTGAGTTTTCACCAATCATAATATTATCGCTAATCAATTCATGACTATATGTGTCAAATATTAAAGCACCCACATTTGATTCATCCACCCAAGTAGGTGGTATTGTATCATAGGATCTAAAATATGATAAAGCAACAGTACCATCATTTTCAATAGCAAATTCGGAACCAAAAGCCTGCGCGAAGCTTTCTCCGGAGATTCTAACCATCTCGTTTAAATAATTTATATTTGCATCAAATATTCTATAGAAATCTATAAAATTATTATTCTTTAAGTCATAACTATATAATAAATTAAGTGAAATCAGTTCATCACCCACATTCAAATCATAACCGTTCATGTTATTATAAAACTGTGGATTCGGTTCTCTATGATGAATTAAAATATCAATACGCCAAGGTTCTGCTTCATGAAAAATAATTTCATATATTAAATCAATATTACCATATTCATCACGTTCAAACGAAAAATGTGGTACGACATGATGTGTTCTATTTCCAATATCACCGATAGTTTTTTCATATATTTTATGTATGGATCCATCACTATAATCTATAAATATTTTTGGAAGTTCAGGATAAGAATAATCAAAATTATATTCAAAAGTCGAATCACCAAATGTTATTATTGAGTTAGCATTTAACCATGTTTCATTTGCGGCATATTCTACATTTAAATATACAACTGGAAAAGGACAATTTAAATTAAATGCTCTATCATCATAGTATCCATCAAAAACTAATTGATAATCTGTTTCTATGAATGGTGTATATTCAGCATAATTTTCTAAAATATTATCATAATTATCTGGATCCCGACCATCTATTGTTACTGTATTTTTCTGAGTAACACCCACATTTGCATAACCATTTTGTGGACCATACTCATTAAATGTATAAATTTGTACGGGTGCATCAATAATGCAAGAAACACTAATATCAGTAAGCGATATTAAATTATCATCATTTGTTAGTTGTAGTTTCATGCCATTGGTTGAATTAAACGATCCAATATAGCCATCATAAACATTTAATGTATTACTAGTATAGCTTGATAAATGATTTTCTACTTGCTGTAATGTTGGTTCAGTAATTTCATATTCAAATTCAAACGTATTTAAATTAAAGACTTCAATTCTGCTAGTATTGGGATATCCATAATCAGCAAATATGCCCCCTGTACCTACAGCAAGATAATTTTCATTCATGGCCATAGCGCCACCAAATGTTTCATCATACATAAGAGTTGTATATAATGTGGTAACTAGATCATTAGTTTCCAAATCACGTATTTCTATGTATTCATAATAATCAAGTAAATCTTCTCTATAACCACTAAAGGAGTAGGCGATATATTTTGAGTTAATCGCCATTTCGATAATTCTATCGGTTTTTTGATAGCTTGGATCATAATAGGGAAATTCCCACTCACCTTGATTTCGTAGAACTAATTCATTGCTCATCTGGATCTATTCTACCTTTTTTATTTGAACTCCAATCAGGAGAAGCAATAGATTCAACATCAAGAGTGGGTCCGGGTTTATTCAGATGTATATCGGGTCCACCATCGGCGTAAATAGTTCCACCACTCTTTATATGCAAATCTTTCTCAACATATAATTCCATTTTACCATGAACCTTCTCATATCTATCACCTTCAACTTCAAGGTTTACATCCCCCTTAACCAATAGATTCAAAGATGATTTACCAATATTTCTCTCATTTTTCCATGCTTTTTTATATTTCTTAACATCTAAGTCCGGATCAACATATGCGTCATCATCCAATTCTTCATCCCACATTTCAGGAACATCTTTTAGATGTGGTTCTTCACCGCGTTCAATATTTGGATTAGAATCTTCTTTTGTCCAATCCATTTCATCAGATTCTATAGTACCAAAATCATCACCAGCACCAATAGTAATTGAACAGTCGCCAATAACCTGAACAAAATTCTCACCCATAATCAATTCATAATTATTTCTTTTAACTCTACGTACAACATCTCCATCATTATGTTCTTCAATAAAGGTACCACACCGATGCCAACGTTTAAATCGTTCAGCATCCCTAGTATCATCCCATTCTTCAATATGACCAGATTCGGTTTCTTTAACATGATTGAATGGATAGAGTGCATTGTATGTAGTGACTTTCTCAGTCCAATTTTTCTTTTCTTCAACATCCTGCTTATGTTGTTTAGCTTGAGCGACTTGCTTTGACAAACCCTCTAATGCAATAGGTACTTTTTGAGATTCACCGCTTTTCTGTTTTTCTAATATAGTTTGTGGCTTATCACCAGAATCGTCTGGTGGATCATTTCTAGCCAATCTATTTGTATCAGATTCACCAATGAAGTCATCTCTAGGATAAGTACCCAGAGGATCAATAAATCCATCACCACCCTTAAATTGTTTCTTATCGGAAGGAATACCACCTGCTGTTCCAAGTATAACTGGGTCTTGCGCGAAATGGCCATCACGATAAAATCCAAATACCCAAGTACCTTCTACAATACCCGTTGGCGATAAACCAATTCCGTTCATAGCAGATGATATAATTGGTTGAATTGGATAAGCCCATATTAGCTTTTCAGATTTTATATCGGATGTATCAGGTGAATTATATCCTAGAATTCTTACGCGAAGTCTACCTAATTTTTCAGGATCATCTCGTTTTTCAACTACACCAAACCACCAATTAAAATTACCGAATGAAAATCCACCATTCTCTATTTGATTATCTATCATATTGATTTATCCAATCGTTTCTTACCAAGTTCAATATATGTCATAAAAGATTTTTGTGTCCAAACATGTCTCATAGCCAAAATAACCCAAGCAAATTTATAATGTGTATCATAATATTTACCATCATCTTCATCATTATTCTTTGGTAAATCTACAGTTACCATTTTACCTAATTGATCATATATATCTATACGACCTGCAATAGATACAATTAATCTATTAGTATCTAATTTTAATAAATTTGATCTTCTAGAACCTCTCCACTTATAATACTTTGTTGATATGGTATCCTTACCAGATTCGATTGAATAATCCAAATATGGTTGATAAACGATATTTGTTTTTGACATACCATCAATATTAGTAAATGGTTTTTTACTATAATCTTTTTTATTATCTTGTGAATATGTATATGTATGAAGTTTTGCATTTTTATTCTTAATATCATGTACAATAGCAGTTGAACCAAAACCACCACTAATAGAATTAGTAATAGCATTGAAGTGACTAATAAATCTATAACCCTGCATAGAATATTTAAAATCTTCCGGTTCTTTTTCTCCTGCTTCATCTTCCTTAAGGTTTGCGGGTCTTTGAACTAAATTAGGTAGTTTACCACTTTTATCTATGAACATTTTCTCCAATGGTCGAAAACTCCACTTACCATGATCTTGCTGAAAAACAATATAATCGGCTTGTTCGGCGTTAGCACCTTCACGCGTATATTCTAGTCCATAGTCATCGGTTAGTCCTGTAAATTCCTGTACCTTTTTAGTAGCCCATGTAGCTAACCATTCGGCTGTCGCCATCGGTGATAAATTTGGAACTATAATAGAAAATTTATCTTTTGTTTCATCAACTTTACCAGAACCACCTATTTTATTAATAACTTCCTTAAATATATCTGATGCTTTTTTATCATCATAATGTTTATTAATTCTCTGCTTTTGGTCTTTAAAAAATGCTTCATCTATACATTTAATTCTATAAACATATTTTTGCTGTCCTATCATTTCTCTATCTGAAATTTCATAGACCATAAATTTGAATGTTTGTTTATTTGTAGAATCTTCTATTTGAATAGTAACCTTACTACCCTGAATTATAGCATCCTGCATTAATCTATTTTGTGTATCAAAAAATGAAACTGAAGCAGTCCAAAATGGCGTAGTAATATCTTGATATATTTCTATTTCAGATACTATCGTAGATAAATCAGAACCTTCTATTAGTACTCTATGTGATTTAAAATCACCGCCGAATGTATAATTTTTATTATTAGCCATATTTAAATTTCTGTAAGATAAATGTAATCATCACTTAACATTAATTCAAAATCTCTAACAATAGTTTGTATATGTTCTTCTGAAATAACGTTAATAATCCTTTTTTCCTCGTTCAATTGCTCCTCATACATTAAGTTTGATATTGGAGTTATATTATGTGGTAATTCTCCATTAATAGCAATATAATCGGGTAATTCAACTTCGTCATACCAACTATCAGTCCAATCTCCAACTTTAAATCTATCAAATGCTTCGATAACCTCATAATGATGTGTTTCGTAAATATTATTATATTTTGTTTTTGCGTTATCAACCAATTCATTATACGATAGATACCAATCAAACATAGGATCAACAATTTTATTTGTTAATAGTAAAATCCAATGTAGCGTTTCACTACCGTAAAAATCATATGCTACATGCTCGGGCTTTTCTCCCGGTTTTAAGTTATATTTAAAATATATATTTGTATAATCTAATTCACGATATTTCATTATAATAGAATCAAATATATTAACAACCAATTGATCTTGGTAATTAATTTTACTAAATTTATCGAAATAAGCCATTAGAATGATGCTCCATTTGTAACGTCACTATCAACGTCACCTCTAGTTATAATATCCGTTTCGGTGAATTGTAATGTCAATGTTGTTTCTGATGGAAATCCATCTCGCATAGGAACATAAAATCCAGCAGATGCATAATCAACATCAATACTCGTTATAACACAACGTCTAAATTTATTCATCCAAACTAATTCTTCAAATCTACCACCGCCATTTGATTGTAGGTATTTAATTTCAATTTCCTTTGGATAATTTAAATAGAAGTTAAATGGTATCTTTTCAGGTAAAGAAGCCCTGCGGAATTCTTGTATAATTTGATATATTATTCTAGATTCATCTGAAGATTTTGGTGTAAATTTAAATGTGTATTCGAATGTTCTCATACCGACACCCTTAAAGAACATCTTTAAGTATGGGTTTTCTGCTTTACCAGAATTAAATGCACCAGCATCACCCAAAATAGATTGTTGTGCCATTGTTTTGCCAATGTCCATAATATCACCAAAAGAAATTTCATTATATGCACTAGATAAAGTATCCAAAAATCCTTCTTGAGCAAAGGTAGTCATTGTATTTCCAATTTTACCAATACCTTTCTGTTCCCACTCAACTTTACCTGGATTTCTTAATGTTGACGGCATATATAAATATATTTCGGAATCATCGTTTGTTTGTTCTTCAGATAATCTCTCAAAAAATTTAAAGTGTACACAAGTTAGCATATCATTTCTAACAGTATGCGGTGAATTTGGATCGGTAGAACTTTTTGGTCTTGCATCGCCCCTCATATATGAAGGATAAGCTAATATTTTTTTATCAGACATTTTTATTCCTATGAAAAATAACTAAATATATTTATGACTTTACAATATACACAAGGAAAATATAAATTAATCAATGAATCTAAATATATTGGAGATAAATCTAATATAGTATTTAGATCATCTTGGGAATTAAAAATGATGAATTGGTGTGATAAAAATGCTTCAGTTTTAAAATGGGGTTCTGAAATACATCCAATACCATATTATTCATCAATAGATAACAAAGTACGTAGATATTTTCCAGATTTCTGGCTATTGATTAGAAATACTGAAGGTATAGAACAGAAAATAATAATTGAAGTTAAACCATATAAAGAAACATTACCACCAACATCACCAAAGAAAATCACTAAGAAAAGTCAAGCTAAATATATTAATGAAAGAATAACTTATGAGAGGAATCAAGATAAGTGGAAGGCAGCAAGAGAATTTGCTATAAAACATAATATGCAATTTAAAATAATGACCGAATACGAACTAGGAATAAAAAAACGTGGAAAATCAACTTAAAAAAATTATTAACACATCAAAAGCAAAAGCTAAAAATGCTACTGCTTGGTTTAATAAAATGATTGATAAAACAATCAAGGGTAAGTCTGAATATAAAACAACCACAACACCTGAAATAGGAGTCATTCATAATTTTGTATATGACGCGAAGCACAAAGATAAACTACCAACATGGGATGCTTTTCCAATATCTATTCCTATTGAATTCTATAATGACGGTTGGTTAGGAATAAATTTACATTATCTACCATTGCGGGAAAGAATGCAATTATTAAAGGCATTGGAAAAAGTTAAAAAAACAACAAGAAATAAAAATACTAGATTTAAATTATCATATAAAATTTTACAAGCTGTTGCGAAAACCAAATTATACGAACCAACATTGCATAGATATTTGACAAAACATATCAAAACAAAATATAACGTTATAGAACTAGATGATGATTATTCAAATATTATTCACTTGCCGGCAGCCCGTTGGGTTGGAAAAAAGCCTTATTAAATTTAAAATGATAAATAATAGAAAACAAAAAGAGGTGATCCGCCAAGATAACACCTCTTTTCTAAACACAATAAACTAATCAGGAGTTTACTATGTCTAATAATATTTATACAAAACCCCACCGGAAGAATCTTGTTAATTATTGGCGTCAATTTATACCTAACTGGGAGATTCCTAAAGGCTTTCATGTTCATCATATAGTACCTAGATGTGCTGGTGGTTCGGATGATGCTAAAAATCTTATAGCACTACATCCAGACGACCATGCTTCAATACATCGTTTAAGAGGTGATATTAAAGAGGGTAATCTTTTAAAAATGTCTGATACTCAATTTAAAAAAGGTCATAAGCCATCTAAAATAACCAGATTAAAAATGTCAAAATCTAGACAAGGAAAAACACCGTGGAATAAAGGGAAAAAACAACAATCAACATCAGGGGATAAAAATCCATCTTTTGTTGGTTATTACCACACACCTTGGGGTAAAGTCGTAAATTGTAAAAATAATTATAATATATCTGTTAAATGTGTAAAGAATTGGTGTAAAAAATCAGAGCATATTATCAATATAAATAATTATAGTAAATCAAAATATCTCAAATCAATAGGTCCAAATGTTATAGGTAAAACATTTAAAGATATTGGATTCTGGTTTGAAGGTAAGAAACCTTATTAGGAGTAAGAAATGGCTTACAATAGTGGAGTTGAAAATTTTGTCAACCAAGTAATAAAATCAAATTCAATAGCAAATCCAAATAGATATTGGGTTGAATTT
>Ga0208160_1000013_pt1 | contig 76233 bp, 72 predicted proteins | sample CB_VirMetaG_FD_184536 | JGI IMG/M metagenome (GOLD analysis project Ga0208160, IMG submission 184536) | Freshwater to marine saline gradient viral communities from Chesapeake Bay - CB_1504_1 Viral MetaG (SPAdes) (version 4) | ecosystem: Environmental > Aquatic > Marine > Coastal | place: USA... | reverse complement strand
CATGTGGTTTTTTACTGAAGGCAGAGACGCAATCGTATGGAAATCATTCTCCGGAGGCTTAGTGATCACACCATTAGACACAAACTTAATGGCGGCGCTCGTTGGCTTCTACTTTGGGGCATCTGCAGTCAAGCGTTAATGGGATGTGCGGGTTCGCCCGTAATGACAGCAATTCAATTGCTAACACCTCCTATTGATAAAATTGCCGAAAATGTCAAATCAGTAACCAATCCAAAGCCCGAAGGCAGAAGCACCGACGGCGATGGTTGTACGAACTACTGGGTCCACCAGAAATTTACGAAATCTGGTCCTGTATGCTATACGTCATGCATGAAGGAGATTTCGTGTGATAAACACTAACAAGGACACAGTATATGAGCGAATTAAAAGTAAACGAGTATGACGTCGTGCTCTTAAAGTCAGTTGACGGCGATACCGTTGATGTTGACATTGATCTAGGTTTTGGTATTTGGTTACGCGACGAACGTGTTCGCATCATGGGCATTGACACTCCAGAATCACGCACATCAAATAAAGTAGAAAAACTATTTGGTCTAGCAGCAAAGAACAGACTAAAAGAGCTATTACACGACGGTGCTGTATTAGTTACAACTGAAGAAAAGAACGGCGAAGACGCTCGTGGAAAATTTGGTCGTATCCTAGGTGACTTTAAACTTCCGGATGGTCGCTTGGTTACCGAAGTTATGATTGCCGAAGGACATTGTGTTCCTTACTTTGGTGGATCCAAGGAAGATGTGCAAGCACAGCACGAGATCAACAGACAAAAACTTCTAAACGAAGGTGTTGTTGATCGTGCCAAGTACGACAAAGAAGTTGCAAAACAAAACAAATAAATAAACGTATGTTTAAAAAGCTAGAAGATTATTTAACTGAAGCACCTGTTAAAACAAAAACAGATGTTAAGACAGATAACTTATCTGGACTAGATGATCTTCTTAAATCAAAACCAGTTAATGCGCCGGCAACAGTAGATGAACCATCTAGCAAAGAAAAGTCATCTGCTGTTGACCTTCGTGCAAGAGCTAGCGCAGCTAAAACTGCAAGGGCAACTCAAAACATCACACCAACCGATCAAATGCGAGATTTATTAAATCGCATGCAAGATATCGAAGGGTTCGATCAAGATGAACCAGAAATTTTACCGGATGTTCCGGTTGATGTAGATACTCTACCCGCAGTTGCACAAACTGCCTTGCGTGCAGCTGGTGTACAATACCCAGAGTTTCATCAAGTAGCCAATTTGCCTGGGAACATGAGCAGAGCAATTCGCACATTGGGGAAAATGCTATTTAGAGCGTTTACCAGAACGCCAACTACCGATATCTGGATGATTGGAAATGTAAACGGCCAAGGGCCCAATACTACCAAAGAAGTAAATGCTGTGGCTGGGTGGATCCTAAAGAATGGACAAGAAGTTACTGGCGGTGATATTGATTTCGAAGGATCAATTCCTGGATATACCGCAGACATTCAACAGTATTCTGCTGCTGGAATTCGTTGGCTGTTAGTTAGAGACCAATTTGGTGATTACATATATTCTTGGCCTGAAGATGATAGTGTTGAACCGGTTCCGTCGCTAACCTACAAGCAATAAACAGTTGACTTTTTTGTAAATCGTAGTATAATAAACACTCATTTAACAACAATAACCGAGGACGTAAAATGAGCAAAACTGCTATTCCGCATCGCAATCGCAAGACCGACCCAAATGGCAACAAACTGAGCAAGAAGCACGTAAGCCACGGTACTTTTCGTTGCGAGCGCAAGCCAAACAGCCCACGCTGCAAAAATAAAGCGTAATATTTCGGTAATATTACGCTTGCTAAATAAAGCGGGTGTAAAAAGCCCGCTTTGTTTTCTATAAGGAGAAATGTATGGAATGCGAAGATTATAAGCAAACTCTACTGAGCATTGCTAGTATTATCCACGGCATGGAAATTGACGAATCTGATCCAGAATTCAAGCACCTAGTAGAGGACGTTCTTGACCTCAAAACTGAAAATCACACACTTCGAGTAAGTCTAGATCTGCACAAAAATAGTGCAGGATACAGCTATTAAAATCAATAATTTATACCTCCATAAAAAATTTTAATTTTACTTTTGCTCTATAATCAGTACAATATAGGTATGGTTAACACACAGGAGCAAGACATGGAATATACTTACTCAGACGAACTTATGTCCGATTTGCACAAAGACGCATACGGTTCGCGTCCGGGCATTACCTACCGCCTCTACTGGGAAACGCTCTCCGCTGATGAGAAGCAGGCAGAGTGGGAACTGATGATCCGTGCGATGCAGGCTGAACAAGAAGCTCAACGCCGGCACGAAGCAGAAGCAGTTGCTGAATTCGAGCATCAGATTCTTCGCAATATGGTACACGGAGCACCAACTCGTGAAGATGCTGTTCGTTGGATTCTGGATAGCATGGAACTGTCGCCCTACGACGACGCAGGCTTTGTGTGCTGGCGACTGGGTTTGCCTTACACCATGGAACACGAATTTGTGAACATTTTGGCAGAGATGCACAAGGAGGCAGCATGACACAAACAGGATACTGGGTTGTTGGCTGGGACGGCAAGTTTGGTGAATACAAGATTGGTCGTCAGTGGATATCTGACATTGCTCAAGAAGCATACTGGAACACTCGTGGATACAAGTTGGTCCCGTGTTTTGTTGCTGAACAAGATTTAGAAAAATGGGAAATGGAGGCAGCACAATGATTACGTTAACTGTCATTAATAACGATGGCGACTGCGGAGCAAACTGCCCGTTCTTGGATACTTGGCACAACTACTGTTTGTTGTTTAAAGAAGGTTTGGATACCAACAATGAATGGGGTACTGTGATTGGTCGCAAGGCGTGTACAAGTTGCAACGTGGTAGTAGATCGTGCAGAGTCATGTGACTACGCATAAAGGAAAACAAAATCAATAGGAAATATTATGGAATTAGATACTATTCGTGAACTGTTGGGTGATGCGGCGATGCCGGTAAATGTTGGACTTGCTGTAGGTGCTAATGCTGGATTAATTCTCAGCGGTGTGTTGTCAATTGTATTTGCGTGGCAGATGCTTAACGCATGGCGCCGCAAGGATGATCTTATGGCTATGATTTATTTTGTAGCAGTTTGGATGATGCTTAATAGCGCACAAATTAGTTTAATGAGCAAAAAACTTGGAGTATAACATGGCTACTTTGTTTATTGTATCATTTATTATTCTTTTAACTTATCAAGCCGCAGAACGTGTTAGCGGTAAACAACTTGGAGACTATCATGTTTAAGAAAATTGCGGTAGCAGCATTTGCGCTAGGCGTATCCACAGCGGCAAACGCCGGACTTATTAGTGATATGTTGACTTCGGATTTTGAAGTTCGTGATCCAGATGCTCGCTACAAAGTTGAAGTGTATGGATTTGACCTGCGTGTATATGAATTCACACCAGTGACCCAACCTAACCACACCTGTGTGTTTATTGCGTCAGGTGGTAGTACTAACAGCATTCAAATGGAATGCTTTGAAAAAATTCGCTAAAGGAGCATAATATGAACTACAAAGACCCGTTTGATGATGTAATGGAATATCTTAACTATCTGGACACACTAGCCAATCATGAATTGAGCCCGCTGGATCGTTACGAAATTGATTTTAAAATTGACCGCTTGCGTGCCAAGCTAGATAACACACAAGTACGTAATCTAATGGATCACGACGCAGCATTGTAAATACTGTTATGAAAATCAAAATTGGAAATTACTCTGATTTCTTTGGACCATATCAACTTGCTGAAAAGTTGATGTTCTGGGCACCAAAGGAAAAAGACGAGTATGGTTTTGAACATACCGCGGAGCGTGTACATCGTTTTGGTGAATGGCTTGCTCACGGTAACATTGAACCTGAACCTAAAGTAGGCGAAGTGTATGATATGTTACACAACGAACGTCACTATACTTGGCTCTATCGTTTTCTTTCTTGGATTCACGGTAAGCAGCGTCGTAAGATTGAGGTAAAGATTGATCCGTGGGATACCTGGAATATGCAGGACACACTGGGTTATATCATTCGCCCTATGCTAGTAAAGCTAAAAGCAGAACAGCACGGTGCTCCTTTTGTTGATCCAAAGGATTGCCCAGCAGAACTACAGCCTGCTAAACTGACCAAGAAAGAAAAGAATGAGGGTGCTACTGATAGTACACATTTTGAACGTTGGAACTGGGTGCTTGACGAAATGATTTTTGCTTTTAATACTCTTTCCGGCGGTGCTAACGAAAACTGGGAAGATGAATTCTTCAAAGGCGAGTATGATTGGCGGTGGAAAAAACTCGAAGATGGTTGTAGTGAAATGGTAGAAGGTCCCAAGCACACCGCAGAAGTAGATTGGGATGGACGCAAGAAAGTTGAAAAACGTATCCAAAATGGATTTGCGTTATTTGGCAAGTACTATTCTTCGCTTTGGGATTGATGGCTATAAGTTATTCGACTAACTGGATGGGACCGATTTCTCTAGACTGGTATCGTGAGCGCGGTCTCACTCAACAAGTTTGGAAAAAAGTAGAATCCGAATTTGTTGCTAATCTGCGTAAAATGGATATTGGTGAAAGTTATCTTGCAGAAGAAATAACAACACATTATGCTGGCGGTCGTATCGACATTCGTGGCGTGCCTGGTGAACCATACGGCCTAGAATATAGTCTTGCCCCAATGCGTGCGGAAGACTGGCATAGACTTACAGAATGGTTGGACACATTAGAGACCGATGATATTTGGAAATTTACCCATCTAATTGACATGTACGAAAAAACAAATCCAAAAATTCAATGGGCTGAGGAGATTGATAAATGAACGAAAAACTTAACGAACTAAAAACACAGGCCACCGAAGATATTCTTGGTGTAAAATTATTAAACGAAGAACATTTCGCTAGACTTGTTGTAGAAGAGTGTGCTAGAATTGTAGAATCGCAAGACGTTGATCCAGCATTCAAACACCGAATGAGTTGGGCTATTAAAGAACATCTTGGGTTTAACAATGGCTGAAATGACGCCGCAGGAAATTTTTGAATACAAACAACAGTGGAAGCCTGGGTATACCGTAAGACTACACTCGGACTTACATATACAAGGCAAAGACTGGTGTCGCAAATGGCTAGAGCGGCAAAACTGGAGTATGACCGAATACACCGATGTGTACGAGCATACATTTCATTTTAAATGCATAGAAGCAGCAAACGATTTTCGTGCTGCTATGCCTGAACAATTTGTAGATCAATGAAAATAGGATTATCATTTAGTCGTTGTTTGCGAGACATCGTTGAAGCACGTGTTCAGTTTGAAGATGTACTTGTAATCATTGCTCGAACAGACTTTGATCCACACGACAACATGCAGTGGGAAGAGATCTGGAGCGGTTATCGTTATCGTGGCGGGTGGAGTAAACCCGAATGGGAAGATGCTGAACCGGGCACTGACGATGATGAAGTAAATGCCATGTATCGAAATGTTGCTGTTCAACTTTATGATGCAGGTAAAATACATCAACCGCGACAGTTTGGTGCTAACCCTCAACGCATGCCTTATCATTGGTTAGACACAGTTGTGCCCGAAGATGAATTAAAACAGCACCCGGCAGTACAAGAAGCATGGGATCGTTATCAAGTTATTGCAGGATTAGCACGATGAACACAGTTAGACAACCGCTTACCGTTGACACAGTATTAGCAGAAGCATGGCGTTGGATTCAAAACGATTGGCAAAGTGATCCAACACGTTTTGTAATTGAAGTAATGGCCTGGGCTATTAGTATTGGTATGGCCATTCTCATGGCACTTACACTTCCAAATAGCCCGTGGGTTCCAATGTATGTAATTTGGATTACTGGACACTTGATGTATTTGTGGGCAGCATGGACTCGCGGCTCATTTGGTATGCTGGCAAATTATTTGCTGCTTACTTTCATTGATAGTATTGCATTATCTCGTTATTTAATTTTAACCTAATGCTGCTATTATACAATCAATTACGTGGTAGAGGTATTTGTCACGAACGTGCTTGGTTTTTAGCACGTCATTTATATGGAACAACAGTATAATGGTAAACAGAACATTTAAAAGAAGTTATGTATTAGATAGTTATTACGATAGTGCAGAACACAAAGGACTTGCTATCAATACAGATACAATGGTTGAAGCAGTTGCAGAAGCCGTAAAGTTTTTGGATATCTCAATTAAGTTTGATGATAAATCCGAGACGTATCAGGTAAAATACCCCGGTAAGAAAAAGTTTGAAGAACTACCAAACGGTAGTGATTTTGGTGCAGGAATTGAAGCACTGTATCGTTATGGCAAGTACGTGGTGAGAGGAGTCCAAAAAGAACTGTAATGTTACAGTTTTATTACGTGGTTGGTAAATACCACGTTGCTTTTCTTATCAGGAGTTATCGTGCTTAAATTCTTGGGCTCAGTTCACAAATACAATTTCTACGAAAACGAAAAACACGGCACCTTTGCTGTATACAAAAATAACAAACCTATTGCATATCCAGCCACAATCGAACAAGTTCTAGCCAAAATGGAACAAGTCAGTAAAGTTCGCCGATAAATATTTTCAATGACAAAGTCAAACAAGTTGGTTATCGAGCTACTCGATAACCGATCCAACGATATATTTAAATTAACCTTTGACTTATTATTAGAAAATAATATTACTCAACGCTGGATTAAAAAAGTTAAGGCGGCTCAAAGATTACGCTATGCAATAGATGACCGAGAACGGTTTTATGGTTTTGATAATATCGAATACGAAACAAAAAAGGCACTAAAATTAATTAATGGTGATATTGACATTATTAACTCATATCAACCTATAATTGATAGACATTTAGAAGATATCTCAGATCAAAATACATTAAATTATCTTCATAAAATATTCGAAGATTACCACGGTCTGCTAGATCAGCAAACACATGATTTTTGGATCAATGCTCCGAAAAATGTTAGAAAAGCACTAGCTAATCTAAACATTCATGTCCATCGCTGCGAAACTGTGTATCGATCTAACAAACCTCGTTTTGTCGTAACTTATTTTGGTCTGCCAAAAAAACACAAATTTAAAGCAGAAGATTTTAAATTATTAACCAACCGTTATGAATTTGGAACGGTTTATATTAATTATGTTGAAATTGGCAAGACACTAGAAGACTTTTGGAGAGACGATGAATTAGGAAATAATGCGCATGCTGGAAACGAAGCATTTAAACCGTTTAATTACTTTAGTGCTGATTTTGGAATTAGATTCTACAATTATGATCAACACGAAATTGATCAAACGGAACACGGAATAAAAAATTACTTTATAAAATACCAAGAGTTTTTTAAAAACCATGGAGTTTCAATTAACGACGATCGATTGCGTCCAGGATTTATTCCAGTTGCAAAGCTAAACACAACTTTGTCAGATCAACAGATATTAGATCAAATTAAAACACACCAACACGTACATCAGGTTTATTTTTTGTAATATTAGTAGTTCTACTGATATATATTAGTAGAAATGCGGAAAAAATGCGTTAGTATTTCCTTAAATAGCTAAATAATAATGAAGCAAAAGTTAATCAATGCTTATATGAAGACTGCACATGCGTTTGCAGAGTGCAGCACCGCACAAAGACTTAAAGTAGGTGCTATTATTGTTAAAGACGATAGAATTATTTCTATTGGATATAATGGCACACCAAGTGGATGGAGCAACGAGTGTGAACACTACGTAGATGGTGAACTCGTTACAAAGCCTGAGGTAATGCATGCAGAAAGCAATGCTATTACCAAACTTGCACGAAGTGTAGAGTCAGGCGAGGGTAGTACTATGTTCTGTACCCATGCTCCATGCGTTGAATGCGCAAAATTAATAATACAATCGGGTATAACCGAAGTGCATTTTGAAATAGAATATAGAAACAACGATGGCTTGCAATTATTAAAGAAAGCCGGAGTTAAAACACATAAAATTTAAATTGGAGATTTTACAATGAAAAAGACCTTAATCGCATTAGCTCTAGCGAGCGCAATGGGCACAGCATCAGCTGATGCTACTGTATATGGTTCAGTTGAACAACGCCTGGTAAAAGAAAACGGTGCTTGGACTTCGGCCAGTGATGACAACTTTATCGGCTTCCGTGCAAACGAAGACCTTGGTAACGGTGCATCAGCATATGCCGAAATTTCAATGGACATGGCTTCAGAATCAGGTAGCAACGCAACTGTTCGCGATTCATTTGTTGGTATTAACTTTGGTAGTGTTAATGTACAAGCTGGTCGTCAAATTAACTTCTTAGACGCAGCAGATGATGCAACTACAGATATCTTTGAAGGTACTTCATTAACAGCAGACGGCGCTGACCGCGCTGATTCAGCAGTGCGTGTTATGGGTTCAGTCGGTGGTGTTACACTAGGCGGTGTTGCTATCGTCGACGCTGGCGGCGAAGATACTTATGATGCGTATCAGTTAATGGCAAGTGCTAATGTTGGCCCTGCCACTGTACTTGGTGTTTACAACAAAAACGAAACCACAGGCGACGATACTACATTGTTCGGTGCTTCAGCAAATGTTGCTAACCTTTACCTAGCCGGTACTTACGAAATTGCAGCTAACGACGACGTAACTATGTCAGCAGTTGCTTCACTTGCCGCAGGCAATAATACAGTTAAGGCCGGTATTGAAGATGTTGAAAATGGTGTTCAAACTTATGTTGTTGAAGGTGTTCATAACTTCTCTAAGAACACAAGTGCATATGTTAACTACAGCGACACTGACGCAGATAACAGCGAAGCAGTTACCATGGTTGGTATGCGTGTAAACTTCTAAGTTTAAAAACTTAGATTTATAAAGGTGCTAGAAATTTTCTAGCACCTTTTTTTATGACTAAATATTTCTGGCAGCGCCGCTAGGCGCCAAGATCTATATCGACGCTTAGAGTAATTACTCTTTTACTATTGTAATACAATATAACGCCGTCTTGTATGTGATTATATTCACTAGCAATTTTACCAAAACACTTGAATTTTTATTACTATAATGTTATAGTTGTACCGCATCATGCAAAAATATTAAAAGGAAATTTATTATGAAAAAAACATTAATTGCGCTAGCCGCTGGGCTAGCAATCTCTAACGCAGTATATGCCGACAGCAAAGTGATCGGTCAGGTTGAACAGCAGTTGGTTAATACTGGAGGATCCTGGGATCAAAAATCTGCTGACACTCGTGTTGGTGTTAAAATGAGCGAAGATCTTGGCAACGGGATGCGAGCATACGGTATTGTTTTATGGGATATCGATTCCGAAACCGGCGATACCGCAGTTGTTCGCGAATCGTATGTTGGTCTCGGTACCGATACTCTTGCTATCCAAGCCGGCAAGGATCTAAGTGCTCCAAAACACGTATATAATCAAACCATTGACTGGTACGAAGGTCAGAGCTACACTGGTCAGATTGGAACTCGGCCCGATTCTCAAGTCAAGGTACTTGGCAATGTAAATGGCATCGAATATGCTGTAGCGCAAATTTATGACGCAGGCGGCGAAAAAGGTGCCGATTCAACCGCAGCAATGGTAGGTGTACCTGTTGGGCCAGCTAAATTGTTTGCTACTGTAAATAAAGACAAGGTCAACGATAATGATTACTATGGCGTCGGTGGCAATGTTAAGTTTGGTACTACGCGAATTGGTGCATTGTACGAAAGCATGGACGAAAACGACGGTACCAACAAGGTTGTATCTAAGACAGCCGTTCTTCAACATGACATTGGCAAGAATAAGATTATTGTAGGCATGCAGAACAAAAGCGAAGCTGCTGACACTATCAATGTTGAATTACAGCATAACTTCTCTAAGAAGACACGTGTATATGTTGGTTATAAAGACGTAAATGTTGGCGATAATACATATCTAATTGGTATGAAACACAAGTTTTAATTATAACTTACATTATATCAAAATAACAAAAAGCCCCTAGCGGGGCTTTTTGTTTTTACGCTTGACGTGTCATGTAAATGACTTTGATGTTTTCTGGATCAAAGTATTTTACAGCAACTTGCTTAACAATCTCATAATCAAAAGTTTTACAACTAAAAACGTCTAGATAAAAATCACCATTCTTATCTACAAAATGTCCAGCAATGTTAGAAGTTTCAATTAGTTGTAGCAAGCTGTAACCTGCTGCTTCTGGATTGTGTGTAGCAAAGTGTTCGACAATTGGCTCACCAAAAGCCTTCATGTCAATTGCGTCAACTAGTTCCTTGGCAAACGCCTTGATATTCTCACCATCACGAACACGATCAACTTTGCCTGCGCGGCAATCCAACATAACGTGGTAACCCCAATATTCAAACGCCATCATGTGCTCCTTTAGTTCTGATGAAATCAACGTATTTTTGTTCGATGCACGAACTTAATTCCCAGTAGTATTTGTTTTCTTCTGGGAACGTATGAATCGCAAAATGCGACTCGCTCAAAAGCCATAGTGCTGTCCAGCCAAATGGCTCAAAGGTATGTTCTACGAAATTTAGTACATTAAAGCCTGCTTCGTTTAACATTTCCGTATATTCGCTTTCGAGCTGAGAATCTGTTTTAGTATCAATAGTTTCCCAACCTTGAGCGTTCCACATTTTCGCTTCCATTGTTTTTACATCCTTTTATTTCAGAATAAAAAAATCCACACCCCGACGCGAATCGAAATGTAGACAAAAAGTTATTCTATTTATATAGAATATTAAAAAATTTTAAAGTATGTACATTATTATAAGAAAAAATAACGTAGTTATCAACCTATTCTGGACAAATATGTGTAAATACGGTTGTTAATATTCTTTTAACCTAGGAGGAACCATTAGAAATGAATTATGACTTTGCCACCGTTTTTAACCGTGGTTGGGATACCGTCTTGGCCGAAGCCCAGCACAACAACGAATTTAACGCAGTTAGCCGTGATAAACTTCGCTGTATTATTAATAATAACACTATTGCTCGCTACCCAATCTGGGCAGACTGGGGAGGTATTAAGCGTGATCTAAAGAAAAATTACGGAGATAGTGTAGCAGAAAAACTACTATATTCAATGATCTAGCGCATGTTGTTGTAAAAATACAACACTAAAATTAACGAAAAAGTGTTGACACGTGCTGTCTGCTTCCGTATAATACTAGGGTAAGTTAACAAATAAACGCACTTTCCAGGCGAGCTTACACTACTATTACACTCAAAGACAAGGAGCACAATATGTCCGAGGGACGTACACTAACATCCAAAGAGGCTAGCGTAGCTATCCAACACTGCTTCAACAAGAAGCGTCCAGTATTCCTGTGGGGTCCGCCGGGTATTGGTAAATCAGAACTCGTAGAAGAAATGACTCGCGACATGAACGGATACATGATTGATCTGCGTTTGAGTCAAATGGAACCCACTGATTTGCGTGGTATCCCATTTTATAACAAAGACACCGGTACAATGGACTGGGCTCCACCAATCGATCTTCCAACTGAAGAACTGGCCAGTCAGTATCCAGTTGTAGTACTTTTCCTTGATGAGTGTAATTCGGGTGCTCCGAGTGTCATGGCCGCGGCTTACCAGCTGGTCCTCAATCGTCGGATTGGCAACTATCGTCTGCCAGATAATGTAGTGATTGTAGCAGCTGGTAACCGCGAAAGTGATAAAGGTGTAACTTATCGCATGCCCATGCCACTTAGCAATCGTTTTGTACACTTTGAAATGAAAGTAGATTACGAATCCTGGCTGGACTGGGCCGTAGAAAACAAGATCCACAAGGATGTTGTTGGTTACATTTCATTTGCTAAACAAGACTTGTACGACTTTGATTCAAAGTCCAGTTCGCGTGCGTTTGCTACACCGCGTTCTTGGACGTTTGTAAGCGAACTGCTAGAAGGCAATCCAGACGAAAAAACCACTACCAATTTGGTTGCTGGTGCAGTCGGCGAAGGACTTGCACTGAAGTTTATGGCGCATCGCAAGGTTGCAGGTAAACTGCCCAAGCCAGAAGATATTCTTGCTGGCAAGGTCAAGGAACTTGAAACCAAAGAAGTATCTGCAATGTATTCGCTGGTAACTTCAATGTGCTATGAACTCAAGGATGCCGTAGACAAGGGTGTTGACGAAAAGAACTTCCACACCATGGCGGATAATTTCTTTGGCTTTATGATGGATAATTTCGAAGTTGAGCTTGTAGTAATGGGCGCACGAGTTGCTCTTACCACTTACGATCTACCATTTAAGCCAACCAAACTCAAGAACTTTGACAAGTTCCACGAAAAATATGGCAAGTACATCTTAAACGCCAACAATAGCTAACATGATACTTATTGCTGGTGACAGCTGGGGTGCAGGCGAATTCCAGGAAGTTGGTGATGGCATTTCCCATCCGGGCTTCCTGGAATATTTTGACGACATCGGGGTTAATGCTCTAAACATTAGCAAACCAGGCGGCTCAAATTTTGATACCTACGAAAGTTTAAAAAACTTTCTAATGATTAATTATCACTATCGAAAAAAAATTAAAGGCATTATAGTATGGAAAACCGAGTGGTGGCGTGATTACCGAGCTTACAATATAAATCTTTTTAATAGTTTAGCAGTACTTCACGAGGAACTCAAATATGGATATTCCTCTCTTAAAAGTAGATGGGTTGAACGATTCTATATAAGATTAAACGAACTATATAATTTCTATCATATTCCATTTTACGTCATCGGAGGGTGCAGCGATGCTCTTTGGTTTGATAACAAGAACGAATATCCAGGAGTAAATGTTATTTGTCAAAGCGCAACAAATCTTCTTCTAAATAGTGATCATAGAATCAATAATCCTATTTTATGTGAATTTGTTGCGAATAATGAGTTTGTTGAAATTATTAAAAAATACTCAAAAAATCCCGGCGATATTTCCGAATTGCTCGTTGATATTGATTTAGGTAATAACCGGATAAAACAATTTAAAGATGCTCCTGAATTATTCTATCCAGACGGTATTCACCCAAATAGAACTGCTTTAAAAACACTATTTGATTTTATTGTGCAGGACAGTGACTTTAAAAAAGTCTTGACTTCTGAACAAGATCTGCTATAATATATAAATTAAGCAACACAAAAAAAGGTGCAAAATGTCTGCTAATAGTACCACACAAAACAAAGAAAACGAAAAGTTTGCTAATTTAATTGGCCCAACTGATCCTGCTGTCGATCGTGCTAGTCGCGAAAAACTAATTGGTGCTCGTGTAGGTTTGCTGCTTAATAGTCCATTCTTTGGTAACATGGCAACTCGTTTACAGCTAACCAATGCCGACGATTGGTGCTCTACTGCTGCTACAGACGGCCGCAACTTTTACTACAATAGTCGGTTTGTTGAAATGCTCAAAGGCAAAGAACTTGAATTCCTATTTGGTCACGAAGTTCTTCATTGCTGCTACGACCATTTTGGTCGCCGCGGTGATCGTCATCCTATGCTGTGGAATATCGCAGATGACTATGCTGTAAACTCTGACTTGATTAAATCTAAAGTAGGCACACGTATTACTACTGTGCCTTGCTTGTATGATCCAAAGTTTGATGGTATGTGCTCCGAAGAGATCTACGATCACTTGTACGAGAACGCAGAAAAGATTGACATGAACAAACTCATCGAACAAATGATCGACGAGCATATTGACGGAGACAGTGAGGATGACGAAGACGGTAACGGCAAAGGCAAGCCAAAACTTAGCAAAGAAGAACGCGACAAAATTCGCGAAGAACTCAAAGAAGCAATGCTTGGTGCTGCTGAACAAGCAGGTGCAGGAAATACCCCTGCTGGTGTAAAGCGTCTTATTAAAGCATTTACTGAACCTAAAATGAATTGGCGTGAACTACTGCGTCAACACATTGAATCTACTATTAAAACTGACTTTTCGTGGATGCGTCCGTCGCGTCGTGGTTGGCACATGGATTCAGTAATGCCGGGCATGACTAATGGCGAAACCACTGATGTTGTAGTTGCTATTGATACTTCAGGTTCAATTTCCGAAACAATGCTGCGCGACTTCCTTTCCGAAATCAAAGGCATTATGGAGGAGTTTGAACAGTTCCGCATTCACTTGTTTACATTTGATACTGATGTTTACAATCCGGTAACTTATACTTCAGAAACATTAGACAATATTGAAGACTATGAAGTAAATGGCTTTGGCGGCACTGACTTTACTGCTATCTTTAACTATTTAAAGAATGAAGCAATGGAACCGCAACGCTTGGTTGTGTTTACCGATGGTTATCCATGGGGTTCGTGGGGAGATCCAGACTACTGCGATACGCTGTGGATTATTCATGGCACTCGCGAAGTAGAAGCACCGTTTGGTATTACTGTATATTATGATGATGCCGTTAAAAATTGATCCTAGAGATTGGTTTGAAACACGCAGACTAGCGTGGATGCCTGCACACTTTGCACGTGTAAGTATCGATAGCATTGATATTTTTATTCATGGCGAAGCAGAAGCATGGATTGCAGAAAATACACAAGGGCGTTATGCTGTAGTTACTTGTGCTGTTCAAGAAAAGAATAAACTGTTATCCAAAGTTTATGCAGGTTTTGAAGATCCAGCAGAAGCAACATATTTCACACTTTCGTTTTTGTCTAGAAATAAAGATCGCAACAATTTCTTTTAAAAAAATTTAGCTCATTATATACGCAGTTAAATATACACACGCTATTAATAAACAAGGAGATTATAATGAGCGAAGAGAATAACGAAGTAGCAGAAAATGCTGCACAAACAGAAGCTGCTAATGCTGTTGGGTTAAACATTGGTGATTTAGCTGGATTGCGCCAAATTATTAATGTTGCTGCACAACGTGGTGCTTTCCGTGCAGAAGAAATGGAAGTAATTGGTCGTGTTTACAATAAGCTAAATGCGTTCCTTAACAGCCTTGCACCAGCACAAGAAGAAGCAGCAGAAGAAACAACAGAGGAAACAGAAGCCTCAGAGGGTTAATTTATGGCATTCGTAAAACATATTGGCAAGCACGGCGATCGCAAGGTTGCTGTAGTTTATCGCAAAGTTCCGGGCGAAGATCACATGTGTTTAGTAACTTACACAGAAGTGATTCCAAGCCACTTTCATGATTCAGTAATTAACTGTATCGAAAGCAAAGTTGGTCAAGAAGCAGAAAATCTTGCTGATGCATTGGATAGAGAAATTTTACCAGATGGTAGAAATACTTTGCATGCACTGCACAAAGAAGGTTATATCAAAAAGGTTCCTACAAACCAAGTAGTTGTTACTCCCAATGCTAAAAGCCACATTCGCCTAGACGAGTTAAACACTGTACTGGATGATTTGGCTACTGGTGGTGAAGCGGCAGAGAAACTTGCCGAGATGGATCGCAATGCCGGTTTAGTAGACCCAACTGCTAAGAAAAAAGCAGAAACGGTACAAGAAGCAGCGGCAGATGCAGGTGTAATCACTGACGAAAGTTTAGCAAATGATTTGCTGCAACAAAGTCAGCGCATGACAGCAGAAGCAGAAAGTATGCTAGCCGAAAGCAAGCGTTTAGAAGCAGAAGCATATAACCTTAATCCTGCACTAAAGCCTAAGCGTGCCGCTACTAAAAAGGCAGCACCTAAGAAGCGTGTTGCTGTTAAAGCGAAAGCATAAAAACAGTCCTCACTTACCATGAGAATAACAATTAATGTATTTGAGCGAGGACTTTTACGATAGATGGCAACACATAATTGACAACATTGATAAAACCAATGTTCCAGTTGAATGTATTGAACGTCTAGTAATTAAACTTTATGGTGATATTGGTCCTAAGCAAAAAACAGTAAATGTTAGAATGCTTAGAGAAAATGGACTAGATCCTGAAGAAATTGAAATTATTATCTCTAGAACTTTAACTGATTTTCAGGATGATATTCGTAAAGTAGATTTCTTTTTGGATCTAGAAGCTGTTGCTGATATTATACAACCGGAAACCGAACACTTTCTTAAAAATTTATGAAAGCAATTTTTGCAGTTGACGAAAAAGGCGGCTTAGGCAAAAACGGACATATGCCTTGGCCAAAGATTTCCGATGACTTAAAACGATTCAAACAACTTACCGAAAATGGTATAGTTGTTATGGGCCGCGGTACATGGGAAAGCACAGATATGCCTACTCCGTTGCCTAAGCGTCGTAATGTTGTAATTAGTAGCAGAGACGATTTAGACCTTCCTAATGATGTAATTCATATGTACGACACTTCAATGCTGCATGCTACTCCAACTGCCTGGGTAATCGGCGGTGCTGTATTAATTAACAGCGTGTTTGATGATTTAGATTATATCTTTTTAACACGTGTGCCTGGTGATTACGATTGCGATACACACGTTGATTTAAAAAGAATCGAAGATGAATTCAAAGTTGTACATGAAGAACAGTTTGATGATCACATATTTCAGGTATTAAATAGAAAACAATGAGGGAATATCATGACGCTCTTAGAGAAGTTCTCGATCGCGGGCAAGACCGCACTGACCGCACTGGTGTCGGGACTCGCAGCCTATTTGGTCTTCAAACTCGTTATAATATCCGTGGGCATTTCCCTGCTGTCACTACTAAACGTTTAGCGTGGAAAGCCGTTGTTTCTGAACTGTTATGGTTTATTGAAGGGTCCGGTGACGAACGTAGACTAGCAGAAATTCTACACGGCACACGCGATCCAGAAAAGAAAACTATTTGGACTGCTAACGCAGAGGCAGATTACTGGGCGTCAAAAGCACAATATCCTGGCGACTTAGGACGTGTGTATGGTGTACAATGGCGCACATGGCGCAAATTTAACAACATGTCCTGGGAAGATGATCTACAAGTTGGGCATTACGAAACCGTTGATCAACTTCAAAACTTAATTGATGGCATTAAGCGAGATCCATTTGGACGCAGACATATATTAACTGCGTGGAATCCGGGCGAGCTTGATCAAATGGCATTGCCGCCGTGTCATGTATTAAGCCAGTTTTATGTCAGTGACGATGGCGAACTAAGTTGTCAGTTATATCAGCGTAGTGCAGACATGTTCCTGGGTGTTCCATTTAATATTGCCAGTTATAGTTTGCTAACATACATGATTGCACAAGTATGTAACTTGACACCAGGTACGTTTGTACACACAATTGGTGATGCTCATATCTATCTCAATCATCTAGACGCAGTACGTGAACAACTCAGCAGGGTACCACTGACTCAGCCCGTGCTACGTCTAGATCCTACTATCGGTGATATTGACAAATTTACCATGGACGATATCTTTTTGGAAAACTACGAATCTTACCCACCTATTAAAGCTCCAATGGCAGTATAATGCGTATACGAGTCTTTGACTTTGACGTAGGCGATGTTGAAGAACCACATTTAGTAATGCCTATGATCATAGACTCAAAACTTAAAGGGTGCGAGCAAGGAAAATGGGTTCTTGACAATAGTCAAAATTTACGTTATAGTATACAAAATGACGGTACCACCTGGGGGTATCATATAATAGTTGAAGCAGAAGTCGACGATGCTGCTGCGACTTATTTTCAATTACGCTGGGGATAAAAATGCGAATAATGGTAGTCGGCGGTGCTGGATTTATTGGGCATCACGTAGTAAAAGAATTACAAGATCAAGGACATACATGTGTTGTTTTAGATAACTGGACTACCTATGGAATTCTAGACCCCAAGCAGCACATGACGCTTATTGATGAGCGTATTAATTATATGGGGCATCCTACTTTATGTCCTTGGGATATTGCTAGTGCCGCACATATTAAAACATCATTTGAACGACATCAACCAGAAGTGGTTATTCACTTAGCAAGTTTCCCGCGTGCTAAAATTGTAAACACAGATCCACTAACCGCTCGTCATACCATGATTGACGGACTTGAAAATCTATTAACATCCAGTGTCGATGTAGGTGTTAAGCGGTTTGTGTATATTAGCAGCAGCATGGTATACGGTGACTTTACAGGCGGTGTTACAGAAGACGCCACGTGCAAACCTGGCAGCATTTATGCTGCATACAAGCACGCAGGTGAATTATTAACCAAACACGTTGCAGCAAAGCACAACATGGAATATTCAATTGTACGCCCAAGTGCTGTATATGGACCACGTGACGTAGAAGATCGTGTTGTTAGTAAGTTTTTTATGAATGCACTACAGGACAAGCCGCTTAACGTAAACGGAGTAGATGAAAAACTAGACTTTTCGTTTGTAGAAGATGTAGCACACGGTATTGTGCTTGCTGCTACTCATGTTCTTGCTGCTGACGAAACATTTAATATTACACGCGGCGAAGAAGATACTATTCTGCGTGCTGCTAAACTTGTGCGCGATATTGTAGGTAAGGGCGAGATTAATGTATGCGAGCGCGACATGAGCATGCCCAGTCGTGGATATCTAAGTACCGAAAAAGCATATCGCTTGTTAAATTACGAACCACACACCAACATTGAACAAGGATTCCCACTGTATTATGAGTGGATTCAAAATTCCCTACACTAATTTATATCAACAATATATTGATTGTAAATGGGAGATCGATCGGGCAATCGAAGAGACTATTGCTACATCTCAATTTATCACCGGACCGTACGTTACCTCATTTGAATCAGCACTATGCGAATACACAGGGGCAGAAGCATGTGCGTCTACAGGATCTGGCACTACTGCATTGGCGTGTTCTTTGCAGGCAGCAGGAATTGGCTATAAAGACGAAGTTATTACTACACCAATGACATTTGTTGCTACCACAGAATCAATAGCATCTGTGGGCGCGGTTCCAATATTTGTCGATATTGACCCTAAAACATATCTAATCAATATAGATAAAATTGAACAATATATCACAAAGCGCACTCGTGCGATTCTGTTTGTTGACTTATACGGTCAATGTCCAGATGTTGATCGTTTACGCAATATATGCAATGAATATAATCTTGTATTAATTGAGGACGCAGCACAGTCCTTTGGTAATCGTTATAAAGGTCGCACGGTTGGATCTTTGCCGGCAGATTATACCTGTGTTAGTTTTAACCCAGTTAAAAATTTAGGCGCAATGGGAGATGCAGGATGTGTATTAGGGTCTGAGTCAAACATAGAACTTGTGCGCATGTACAGAGATCACGGACGCAGTAATCGTTATTCATATGAACGCATAGGTTATAATGCTCGCATTGACAATATGCAAGCAAATATTGTTCGTACAAAACTTCCTTACTTAAATACTTGGCTCAAACGTAAACGAAAAATTTGTAACTATTATACTGAGCAATTGGTCACTGTTGATGTTCCTGTACTAGAACCAGGCAATGATCATACATATTATGGGTATGTTATTCGCAGCAATCGTCGCGATGAACTTAAACAACACCTAGCAGAGTTAGACATTGAAACAAATATTCAGTATGCAACTACTACTAATACACAACCAGCATATAAAGAATGGTACCAGGAATGCCCTAATGCAGAGCTTGCTGTTAAAGAAATATTAAGTATTCCAAGCTGGTATTCATTAACAGATGATCAAGTTCAATATATCGTAGATAGCATAAACTCATTTAAATGAACTTTGGATATTCATACCATAATACATTAGAAGAGCATCGTGGCACACTTGACGGTTACGATAACACAACTCTGCGAGAGTATGCAACTATGTTATCGCACAATCCTTTTGTTAAGCAGCGCGAAGCAGCAGAATGGCTTGGTATTAGCAAGCAGGATTTGTTAGACTTAAACACTGTTATCCGCAACGACGAAGTATTACAAGATTACATACAGAACTCAGGTATTGGTAAAAAGTATTATAAAAATACTGTGCTTCCATTGTTTGCTACAGGCAAAATACAAGCAAGCATACTAAACGAATACTCGTATCCAGAACGCATTGGATTATACACAGGCTTCTCTTGTATGTTCTACTGTAACTTTTGCGGACGCAACTATAATGAAAAGTATGATCGCAAACTAGCAGACGAATCGTTTACAATGTTTAAACGTATGATCGACGAGGATCCAAAAACAGATTGGAACTGGCGCAATCGATTGCGTATTTCAGGCGGTGTCGAACCTCTCACTAACCCACTTACTAATAATATTATCACCCACGGTGCAGAACAGGGCTACAATGTACAGTTGTACACAAACGGCTACTTGTTAAGCGATCGTTATTGTAACGACAACCCAGGCATATTTGACCTAGGTGCGCTACGCTTTAGTATCTACGGTGTAGATCAAAAGAGTACATTTGCTGTTACACAAAACGATAAGGCATACACAACTGTCCGAGATAACATCGCTAACTTCTTAAACCGTCCCGAGTTAAACAAAACCAATATAGGCTTAAATTATATTCTATTGCCCGGTAAGACGAATGAGATTTATGGTTTCTTGGATTATATTAGAAGCATTCACCGTCAAACCGACAAGCGTATTGCGTTCTGTACTATACGCGAAGACCACTCACAGTCTCTGGTGTCGATAACTAATGAAGAACGTGAAAAGTTAATTGGCATATTAAAAGAAGTAGATAAAATTTGTAGTGCAGATTCTTTACTAAAAGATGTACACTTTGACTATGGGTATGCGTTAGATAGTTTGCGTTACAATCATGTTAGCGGTCCTCTACAAATGGTTAACTTCCATGACATGGTCCGTACTGGATTCCCGCAGGTAAACGTCTGCGTTGACGTTAAGTCCGATGTTTATCTGTACCACGAATCCGGATTTGTTGGTCGATCGGGCGCAGAACGTTATATCATTGGCAATATAAAAGATAAAAGTTTAGATGAAGTTTGTCGTAATTGGGTAGAGTCTGGAAATACTATTACACCGCGTCCCGGCGATACTGGCTATCTGGATGCATTTGATCACACAGCTAGTATTATGATTAATCAGTATCGAGACAATATCTCCTATGGGGTTGGCATTAACGACGGGCCTATTCAATTTTCCCGTATTTCGTAACGAATCGATCTCGTAGCCAATCCCAACTGAAGCTTTGCTTCATATAACTTAGATCGCCGCCACTTTCGTTAAAGAACTCAATGCCGTCGTTTGCACCATTTAATGCCCACTGGGCGTATGGACCATTAGCCCGAGTCGTCCATATTTTCAATCTATATTGGTTATCCATTGTTGGATCCACAGATTCAAAATAACTAAGTTTTGCTACTTCTCTAAAACTTGTGCGCCAAGTATGGTATGGACTTGTGTCAAAATTCCCATGGCAACTTAACAACGGTATTGATTCCGTAGGAAAAGAAATTGTATAGTCTAGGCTCATAGCATTATTGTTGTTGTAATAGCCCGGACCATTTTTAACCATATTACAGTTATAAAGAATAACTCCCATATGTCCGTACTCTAATCCATTTACGCGGTTGCGACAATTAAAAATATAATGTTTTGGAGTTTGGAAATAGTCTGGAACGAAGTCAAATTTAAATGTTTCTTCTAATTCGGTTTTAGCAAACACTGCAAAATACCACGGCGTGCTACTTTCGTTAGCGGCAGCAATTAATGCATTTTCCATTCCTTTTACGCCGTGTACACGTTTTACATTAGGAAACCTAGAGAGCAGTTTTTCGTAATTCTTTTCTGATTCTGGCTCATCGTATGAAATATACACAATATCTTGTAGTTGAGATTCTAGTGTACCACTATATGTTTTATCTAAAAACGGGTAATCATAAACCTGCGTTTTTAGGTGGTTTTTACACTCTCTTGGTATAACTGCTGCTGAATTATCTTTTTTAAGCGAAATAACAGTTTTTGTTTTTTCTCTCCACAAATTAACAGTTGGCAAATTATCAGGTACTGTATTTTTATAAAAATATGCAATTGGACTAGAAAACTCATGATTCCAAACTGCACTAACCATTGTGTCATCATTATATTGCACAGTTTCGACTGGCCAGCGAGGTACAGATATGTTGTCTACAAAATGAATGGTATCGTACCATTCAAGTAACTCGACTTGGGTAATGCGGGCATTAAATGTCGATGTGTTTACTAGAAAGGTGTCACCAAACTTCTCGTTATTGCTTGGAAAAACGTGTAGCATCGTGCCTTGCCATAATTCAGGATGCCAAGAAAAATCAAAGTTAGAGTAGTCGCATACACTTGAGCATATCCAAACATAGTCGCGTTCTTCACGAGATAGTATACGTTGTAATGTTCCTTTATACGAACTAATAAAACGAGCAATTTTTTTAACTACCAGCCCTTTAGATTCTAGCTGCTTTTTAACTGTTTCTGTTTCTGGGTTTCCGTGATCTATTAGATAAACATCTTTGGTTACACTAATACTTTTAACACGTTCTTGAGTTACATACTTTGTTGCAGTTGCGCCTTCAATTTTATATAAAGGTCCGCCGGTTTTTTGCCACTGTGTGCCAAATTGATAATCATATGCTGGTTCTGTTGCATCTGGATGCCAAGTATAGTCAAAGCCGTCAATCTCAACATTATTGGGAATAACCCAATTATCATCTACTGTTGTTTTTGTAATACGATTTTCACGAACATACTTCACTACTGTTGCACCGGGAATTACATAACGTGGGCCTCCGGTCTTTTGCCACTGTGTGCCAAACTGGTATATGTGCGGGCCTTCTGTATCATCTGGGTGCCAACTATAGTCAAATCCTTCTACGTCTGTGTGATCCCAGTGTTCTGTAGATGTCTTGCGGACAGCAATCATTCCAGCATGATATTGGGTGTCAGTATAACCTTCCTTAGGACACAAGCAAGTACCAGAATCTTTGTTCCACTGACTTGCATACACATGTCGTTGGTGTGATTCCCAAGGCTTAGGTTCCCAAAGAAAATCAAAGCCCGTGTAATCACATAAGTAATGTATAATCCAAAAGTATCTAGTGCGACTTAACGCTCGTGCTTCATCAATGGTTTTTACTTCACGTTCGTGAGCAAACTGATTTGGTTTTTTACCTATATAAAATACGTCAAACATTATAAATTATGATTAGAATTGATGAGTTATACAATAACACATTTTGGCCTTGGATGCAAGAGCATTTGCCTGGTATAAGAATGTTTTATTGTGATCCACCAGGACACACCGGAATCAATAATTTATTTAACCACGGAGAAGACTTCATCGTAGAAAGTGATTATATTTTCCTTCACGATCAGGAACCTGTTCATTTTGATATCTATCAAGATCTTTTTGATGATGTTGTCAGAAGAAATGACGATATTCAACCTGTGCCGAATAATTACGATATTAAAGCACAAGGAGGTATCGTTGTATCCGAAAAAGGAGATTTTGTTAGAAATCTTTGTGGAAAGTATAGATGGAGGTCCTATTACTATTTTTGGCACGGCTGGGCTGCATTGGATTGGTATCGTGGATATAATAGAACCTTTTTAATAAATCGTGCAGCGGAACGCGAACCACAAAAAACATTTTTAAGTCCTAATCGTATCATTGGCGGGCATCGCGATCATAGAGTATTATTCTTATATCATGTCTTTAAAAATAACTTGCAACATAATCATATCAGTGCTCCTAGAACATGTCCGGTTGAACACACAGATATTACGCACATTGCATCCAAATATACAGACAGGTATCCAGATATTACCCCTGTGCTAGCAACAGAAGAATTGCCAATTACATTTGCAGGCGAGGATACACAAAAAATGTCTAGTTGTTGGTTGGACAACTTTGATCTAGCGGCAGATAGTATGTTTTATGTACCAACCGAAACTATCTACTGGGGCAAAAGACTACACCTAACCGAAAAAACATTTAAACCAATTGCACTAGAAATGCCGTTTATACTAGTAGCACCAGCACATAGTCTAGAATACTTACGTTCATATGGATTTAAAACTTTTGGCAATGTCGTCGATGAAAGTTATGATGACGAAGAAGATGACTTTGCAAGATTAGAAAAAGTTGCTAAACTATTAACGGATATTGAAGGGTTATCTGCTAGAGAAAAACAACAAATTTATCGACATTGTGTTCCTGCTGCAACATATAATTATAACCATTTCTACTATGGGTCTTTCGAACAGATATTATGGCAAGAACTAAAAGTCATGCTAGCACAAATTAAACAAGATTATGTATAAATTCTATGTAGATCGTATTGGCAAAAATGCAGTAGGTTTCACAAAACCCTACCCTAATCTAGCCAAACACCAAGCTCAACCATTTACCACTGAGTGGAGGCAGTTCAGCACTAAATGGCCATATTCCGAGCCGGTAATGTTATTTGAATACATGGATTATTGGGATGTTCCATATAAGTTAGTTGATTTAGAAAAAACAGATAATAATACTTTTTATCCTATTGCACTTAGCTTCTTTGATTTTGATGTAGATTGGTTTTATTTAATGCCCGATTTGGTTTTACACCAAGTACGTCATCAAAAATTGCGTGTGTTATTTTATTATAGCGAAGGTGATAATCCAGAACGCATTAACGATAGAATAACAGAATTATGCGAGTACTGGAATGTACCTCGAGAACAAGTATATTTTGTTAGTGCTAACAGTGCTTGCAGAGATATTCCTTATTTCTTCCATGCGGTTGATGATGAATTATTATATAACTTTCGTAATAGAAAAATTGAACCTGTACAATATCACGAAGGTAATCGTGCTAAAAAGTTTACAGCACTGGTCCGCATGCACAAATATTGGCGTGCTAATACCATGGCACGTATTTGGAAACACGGAAACAATCAACAAGGGTTTTTTGGGTACAGCAGCGAAGTAACCGCCAACGAAACCGAAGACGACAATCCAATCGAAGTAGATCAATTTGGAAATCTGCGTGAACTAACAAGACTATTTTTAAAGGAAGTTCCTTTTGTTGCCGATGACCAAAGCGTAGTACAGCACAACAATCATACATTATCATATCCTGATCATTTTAGATGCAGCTATTTAAACATTGTATTAGAATCACACATGGACGTGGATCAAAGCCACGGCGCATTTTTAACTGAAAAAACATTCAAGCCAATTAAAAATGCTCAACCATTTGTTATTTTTGGTGGACCATCGAGTTTGCGTTTATTAAGACGCATGGGTTATCGTACATTTGAAGGCATAATTAATAACAGTTATGATGATATTACCGATACTACCGATCGTTGGGAAGCTGCAATTAATTTAACGTTGTCATTAATCAACTTAAATAACAAACAGTTACGTGAAGTTTATACTTCTTGTAAGAATGATTTACTTCACAATCAAAAATTATTTTTGTCAAATAAAAAAGATAGAATACTAACACTTTTAAGAGATATATATGAATCCAATTAATGCCTATACGTCCTGGGATCCACTGGAAGAAGTTATTGTAGGTCGGTGTTATCCACCGGAATATTTTGAGTTTATTCAAGATGATGCTGTGCGCAATCAATTGCAACGTGTGCTCACAGAAACAGAAGAAGATTTAGATAACTTACAAAAAGTTTGTGAAACTTATGGAGCAACAGTTCGTCGTCCAGAACTTAAGATCACACAAGATGAATTTTACACCTGGCAAACGCAGCACGGTGGTGCGCCACTGCCGCCGCTAACTCCAAGAGACTGGCAAATTACACTGGGCGATAAATTGTTGCGTGTGTTGCGCATGCATGAACTGGATCATGTTTGTGACGATTACGAAGCACAAGGAGGGATTATAATTAACCCACACGGCGATCACTATGATGAAAATTGCGTTCTAAATGGTGGTTCAGCAAGCTGCATCGTGCGTGTGGGACGTGATATCTTTTTTGACAATTCTGAGTTTTTAACAGAAGCACAAAGCGGTTGGATTAAAGAAAATGTATTAAATAATCAAGACTATCGCTTTCACGAAGCACGTACCGAAGGGCATGGCGATGCTGTGTTTGCTATTCTAAAGCCCGGTGTTATTCTTAGCACCTATCATGCAGATGATTTAAACTTGGAAGCAGAGTTTCCGGGTTGGGACTTCTTGCGCTTAAATGACAGTTCTATTATTGCTGCACAAATGATTGGTCGTGTTAAAGAAGAGAATCGTCTAGACGAATCCTGGTACTTGCAAGGCGATCGACCAACAGATCAATTCCGCGATTATGTTAACAACTATCTAACACATTGGTTAGGTTATATTAACGAAACCGTATTTGATGTTAACTGTTTGGTGTTAGATGAGCAGAATGTTGTGTTTAGTGCAGAAAATAAAACTGTATTTGATTTTTGTGAAAAACACGGCATTAATCCTATTGTTAGCTCACTACGTCATCAATATTTTTGGGATGGCGGGGTTAGCTGTTGTACTCAAGATATCAGGCGGCGAGGCGGATTAGAAACGTATCTATAATGGCTGCTTATAAGTTTTCTGAGATACGCAAAGTACATCTAGAAATATCTAGTAAATGTAATGCTTCTTGTTCGTTATGTCCAAGAACGGCATTTGGATACCCTTATAACAATGGTTATATTGAACACAATATGACTGTTGATGAAGCACAAAAGATATTTTCAATATCTTTCATTAAACAACTTAATGAATTACTTATTAATGGTAACTTTGGTGATGCTGTTGCTAATCCTAATACTGTTCCTATTGTTCGATATTTTAGAGAAAACAATCCCAATTTAAATATCAGTATTAGCACCAATGGAGGTGCGCAAAATACAGATTTTTGGACTTCGTTAGCAAAGCTAAGTGTTGAAGTTTATTTCAGTATCGATGGGTTAGATGATACAAATCATTTGTATAGACAAAACACAGACTTTGCACATATTATGCGCAATGTAAATGATTTCATTGGTGCAGGAGGAACTGCAATATGGAAATGGGTAAAGTTTAAACACAACGAACACCAGATCAATGAAGCTAGACAATTAGCAAATGATTTAGGATTTAAAGATTTTATTACAGTCTGGGACGGAAGAGACACAGGACCTGTGTTTAATAGACACGGCGATCAAATTTATTTTTTAGGTGATGAAAGAAATCATTGGCTGTCAACGACTACTACTGTTAACGAAATTATTCAAAGTTATAATAACAACATAGATTTTAGAAGCGTTGAGTATACTATCGCCGATACAGTTGATTGCGAAGTTATGCGCGATCAATCAATATATGTTAGTTCACTAGGAGACGTATATCCTTGCTGTTACTTAGGCAATGAACCCAGGACATTTGGCAAAGGCACATTTATGCAAGCGGTTAACAATCAAATTTCTAACATAATGCTTGAAAATAATGCGCTTGAATATGATCTAAATCATTGTATCCAATGGTTTAAAAGCATCGTAGATAGTTGGAGTATTCCAACTTACGAAGAGGGAAGACTACTACAATGTAATCAAACTTGCGGTGGCAGAAAACGCACCTGGGAAGTCAATGGTGTTAATGCCATTTGAACCATTTATCAGTTAACGCTTCAAATTCCTGCGTATCTAACTGTTGTCTATCGTTCTGAATAACTTCTGCTAATTGATTGGCTAAGGTTAAATTGTTAAACTCATTTAAATGATTTAGTCTTGTATCGTTGAATAAAGAAAATTCTTTAGCACCTAGTTCGTTTAAACTTAACGCACACAAATTTTGTTCTATGTTTTTATGTGCGTTTTTTCCGTATTCAACACTCCATGGAAAACTATGTAAATGAATTACATTCTCATACCGTGTTTCTAGTTCGATAAACCATTGTTGTTGAGCCCATTCTAAGAACTCCGAATTTAAAATATATTTGTTATATAGTTTAACACTTAGTTCTAATTCGCTAGTAGGTTCTTGTGAATGATCAAACGTTACTAATGCTGAATCTTCTGTTGGAATACGTGTTGCGTTTGTGTGTACAATAATGATTGCTGTTGCGTTGTTTGTATCCACGCTATCTAAATAACGCTTTGCTTTCCACCAATGATGTCCTGGGAACCCCTGTGATACCAAATTTAAATTTAACTGTTTAGCAAGCATTCCTGGCCAACCTGTGTTGCTGGCACAAAAACTATCACCGGTTATAATTAAATCTTTCACGAGCAAACTTTAACATTATACTTGCGTTCAAAACGATCAGCATCTCGACGATTGTTTACCATTGGTTCTCCGCGAATGTTTAGACTTGTGTTTAACAACATAGGACAACCTGTTAAATGATACCATGCTTCTAACAATTTACGTATACCTGAATCATCTTGTGGGACTGTTTGTACACGCGAAGTTCCATCTACATGAATAATAGCCGGGAATTCTTTTGGACGTGTACAGCGTGCGATAACTTGCATATACGGACTTGTTTGAAATCCAGGTGGCATTTCAAAATATTCATGTGCGTGTTCTTCTAGTATTACAGGAGCAAAAGGGCGAAAACGTTGCCTACGTTTAATGTCGTTTACACGATCTTTAATATCAGGACCTCTTGGATCTGCTAATAAACTTCTATTACCTAACGCACGCGGTCCAAACTCAGCACGGCCACTAGCTACACCTACGATCTTACGAGATAATAGCTCGTCTAATAACGGCTTAACTGGATATTCTCCTGGAATATCAGTACCAAGAAAAGCATCGTGCCAATCAAGAGTACCCCCATATGCTAACGCAGCAGCGCCAAGTGAACTTCCAGCGTCACCTGGGTTAGGCATAATCCAAATGTTCTCATAAAAATTACCTAGGTTACGATTTGCTAAACAATTAAGTGCTACGCCTCCCATGTACACAAGATTATCTGAGAATCCAATTTGTCGTGCCTTGCTCATAATATGATAAATCATTGCTTCGGCAATTTCTTGTGTTGACGCAGCAATATTTTCTAAGTTAGCATCATCATCTAGAAACTTACCTGTACCAATATGTAGATTATGCTTAAACTTTGGTGGGTTTAATGTTTCAACAAACTCATCTAATATTTCATTTGTATAATAAGGCTTGCCCCACCCGGCCATACCCATTAAAATATATTCTTCATCTAGCGGACGTAATCCACATCGCTGAGTAAACGCAGAATAAAAAAGACCGATGCTCTGCGGATAACGCATAGTCCATAATTTTTTGTACTGTGCTTTACCGTGAGCGTTATAATTAGCATGCCAAATACTAACAGTATCTAACTCGCCGATGGCATCAATGACAACTACTGTAGCATCACTATATGGACTTGTTTGAAATCCTGCTGCGGCATGTGACTTGTGGTGCGTGTACTGCTTTAATTTTTTATTGTATAATAAGTTTTCGTGCCCGACAAATTGCCTTGACAGTACGTCACGTAAACTGAAATCCCATTGCGTAATACGTTCGCCGGAACGGAATTGACGCAGTTTCTTTAGCCAATGGTTTTCATAGTACGCTACAGTATCAATATCGCCATAACTGGCTGCTTCTTCTAGTATATCATAACATAGGTTTGCGTCATGTTTTTGTTTACTATATCGTTCACTATGGGCAGCAAACAAAATTTTCCCTGCTGGATCAACTACGCTTACTCCAGCATCGTGAAATCCGGCACTTATGCCTAGTATGTTACCCATTTCTTACCTTGTTGTTGTATATGCACGCTTGTTCTAGTACTGTAAATGGCGCGCCAGCTTCACGTGCTTGTTTAATCATTGCAGTTGTGTCTTTAGGAAAGCAGTGTCCGCCCCAGCCACGTTCTGCTGTAACATACGAATGGTCAGGATTGATTCGTTCATCTCTACACAAACTATAACGCACACTTTCAAAGTCTGCTCCTACATTTTCACATAGGTCATAGAGTTGATTAAAGAAACTTACCTTAGTTGCTAAAAAACTATTTTCAGCATACTTAACTAAACTTGCTTCGATATCTGTGATTAAATGTGCTTCGATATAAGGAAATGCCCGCGTCCATACATTTAACCAAAAGTCCTGATCTCCGCCGCCTAGTATTACGTAATCTTGTGTGGCAAAATCTCTGTCTGCTGTGTCTGCACGCAAAAACTCCGGACTATATGTAATCTGATGATTGGGGAATTGTTTCTTTAACGCAAATACACCGTTAATATCTACTGCTGATTTGACTACTACAGGAATGGCGCTGTCTACAGTTTCTAATACGTGTGCTACTCTAGAATAATCGCACGATCCATCTGTTGCGCTAGGTGTGTTAACACAAACAACTACACCATCGACACTAGTATAATCTGCTGCTGTTTCTGGTCCAAGTTTCGGGTCAACGACAATAACATCCATATGTTTGCTAAACTTAGCAGCAACAGCATGCCCGACAAAACCGTATCCTGCGATTACAATGCTCATTTATAGATAAATGGGTCGCGCTTACGTAATTCTTTTAGTTTCTTTCTATAACGGATTTCAAGTTTAATCTTGTTCCATAATCTTTTAAAAATACTCATTAATGTTTTCCTATTGCTTGTATTTGTCTCTGAACAAAATCTGGATCACTCCAGTGGTAATCATATTCAGCATACGCATCTGATGTGCGAATACTATAAACATCTAAGTACTTATAAAGCATATTCCATATGTCTTGATAATGTGTGGTTCCAAATGAACGTTCTAAATCTACTTGCCCAACTTGAGGGTGCCCAATGGTTAAACTTTTATCGTCCGGATTAAACCCATTTAGAATTAACCAGTCTCGAAATTCATTAAGTTGTTTGTCCATCCACGGATGGCCCTCGGTACTATGCCCCCATTCGATATCAAAATCGCCGGCAGCAAGCGTTTGTCCACGCATAGAAGTAGTAATCAATTCGTTAATTTTAGAATCTCTTCCTTCATCTTGGAATACTTCCCAGTGATGTTTTCCTACTGCCTTATTAACTCCGACATAAACTGCTCCCATTGGTCTGGCGATTGTGTCAATCCCAAATAATTCAAAATCGTGCTCGTCCAACTCAAATCGAGGACTATTAATCCAACACATTAACTGGCTTGGACGTTGCCATTCAGGTAAATGAAATTTTTTACCATAACTTAATGCCCAAGTTTCAAATTCATGGCACAATAAATTAACCTGCCTAATATGCCAGCGTTCTTCGTCATTTGCTTTTAAAAAATACGGCGATAATTTTTGTGCGGTTCCTTGTAATTCTTCAAAGTATCGATGAAGTATATTGAAATGATTGTGGTTAACAACAAAACGATCTTCACCGTTATATTCTGATTTTACCGTTGTTAAAGAATTATCTAAAGTAAAGACATCATTTATCTTATATCCTAACTTACTATTGTTGATATAATCAATTGTATTGTTAATTTCACTAATTATTAGTTCGCCATTGCGTTCGCTATCGGCAAATCCAACAAAACAATAGTTCTTTTCTAAATGATAATTATTTGATAATAAATCATGTAATGCGGTTAACCATTTGCGAGCAAGGCTAGAATCATATACATCGATATAAACAGGAAACAAATCTCCTGCTTTATTACGTAGATTCATTTCAATCTTGTCTAATATTTTCCCACCACTCATAAATCTCTGGATCCTGCGTTAATATTTCCGCCATTGTAATAGGTTGCGTTCTAATACTTTCTAATTTTAAAATTCTTGCTTTGCCTTTACGCATGCCTGCTGCATATTCGTCCGGCCACTGCTGTTCTAGCGTAGGCCTATTCAGTAGTTGTTCTAAGACATCAATCAATGGTTGTTGGTGTCTGTCAGCATGTGGTTTAAGTTTTTCTAATACAGATGAAACATAACGATCAAGTATGTTTCTAGGCAACGCAAGAGGACTCATTACAATGTCTGGGCTAAATGCAAATGTAACTTTTGCAAGTAACTGTGTATTTAATTCCTTACTTAACCAGAACATATTTTCTATTTCAAACAACCCCGGCAATGTAAGTGTAAAATCTAGTCGCATCTGGCGATCATTTGTTTGTATCTTCTGTGCATCTTCGTAGTTTTGTAAAAACTGTTCCCATTTTAATCCTGTGCGTATATATTCACCAACAGCACCAGTACCGTCTATACTCGCGCAGATTTGCCAATCTCTTAGATGTGCGAGAATATCTCTGTATAAACTTAAACCCTTGTAGTTTACTTGTGATAAGTTGGTATTATAACGTGCATATACTCGATGTCCTTGCCCAAGTTCAACAATGCGACTCATAAACTTCCAGTGTTCTTCAAACATTAATGGTTCGCCGCCTACCCAATAAACTTCTTCAACACGATTTTCTTCTACTGCATCTGAGAATTCTTTGTTAACGGTGGTAAGTTGAAAGTTATTAATTTTTTCACGAATTTCAGGAAGCATCCAATTGTTTTTAGGATCTTGTTTGTTCCACATTTCATGTTTCTTCTCCTCAGATTCCCAGGAACTTGACAGCATATCACCACACATGCGACATTTAAAATTACACAAATTTGAAAAACGATAATCCCAGCTAACTGGTTTCATTGATGTATGACCAGTTTCGTCGGTCGATTCCCATATCTGATCATACTTGTGTTTGAACAAGTGCCAAAAATAACTACGGTATACGTCTGTGTTTAATAGTTTATGGTTACATACTTGGCATTCATCTGGAATATCTCCCTGCATCATTTTAACACGTACCGCACGTACATGCTCAGAGTTCCACCATTCTTCTAATGTAAGAGGGTTATAGTTACCAGTGCCAGAAGCAGTATCGATATACTGTGTAAAATTTTGTGCGGGTTCGCGACTTGCACAACAAAGTCTACGTTCGCTTTGCGGGCTCAAATAAGTATGGGTCCAAGGCGCGAGACATAGAAATTCGGGTTTGCAATCAGGTTTTTCCATACAAACACTCTGCCAACTCAGGCAAATAATCACGCATAGATTGATTACGGCGCTTGTCCATGCGTGAACTATCTTCGCGCAGTATCTCTGGTTCTGTATCTCGGCTGTTCATAAAGAATGCAATATTCTTAAATTCTTTTTTATGGGCAGACGAAACATCTGCACTTAACAATCTTTCTGTTGCACGCAGTTTAGCCGACTTAGGTAAACTAGTTACACAATGCTGCGGAGCGTCGTGCAACATATTCCAATACACAAAGTTAAACCCCTGTTCGTCTATCCAATTAGCAAGTTCTTCTAAATACATTACGTTAAACACATTTACCGTAGAACAAACTTGTAGTGAAATGTTATTGCTACGTTCGCGTAATTTTTTAAAGCGTTCTAAATTTTTATTAAGTGTTTTCCAGTCTGCACCATAGCGTTGATATTCAAACCGTTCGCGCAAATCATCAATACTAAATGCTACTTCAACGTGTTTAAATGGTTTCCAGATAGTATCGTCGTCTGGGTATAATGTTGTGTTAGTGTTATAGTGTATTTCAATATCCTTAGCATAATCATTATTGATTAGGTATTGCAGGAAATCAAAATGCTCTTGGATCATAAACGGTTCGCCACCAGTAAATTCAATATAGCGTATACCAGAAGCGTATTCGTGTAGATCGTCCCAAAATGTTAAACTCTTACGCGGCCAATTACCTCGTCGATTCATCTGATACGCAAAACTTTCTTTACGTTTTTCAAAAGGTAATTCTTTAATTTCTTCCCCGGCGTAAGTAGAACTAGACCACGAACCGCAAATACGACATGCGATATTACAAATGTTTCCTAGTTTTAAGTCCAAAAACATTAATGGCTTTGCATCTAAAGACCATTCTGTTTCTTCGTTGAGCATATCCTTAAGGCGAGCTAGTGTGTGCATGCGCTTGCTTGTGCGGTTAGCGTCTTCTTCCGCCCAACAACGTCTACACTCAGCAGGTTGTTCGCCTTGTAAAAATGCTTCTCGAAGTCGATACATATAGTCCGAATTTTGAATATCTTTTAAGTTATCTTTGTTTAAATCAAACTTTACACTCTGGCTATTTTGTATTTCGCCGTCGTACAAACAACAAGGGCGCACAGTACCAATAGGACTAGTTTCTAGACTAATCCAAGGGAGAACACAGAATTTATTGTGTGGCAGATTCATAATTGTAATGCTTTTAATTCTGGTATATATTCTAACACATTTTCATTACGAATTCTATCTAGCTGTTTTGTTTTTAGCCAAAACTTTTCTAGTAATTTTGTATTGTTGTTTTCTAACATCCTTAACGCAGATTGATACCCATTGGTCGCTCTGTTTAATTTATCAAGCGGCTCTAGCCATTCTAGATGTTTTATAAACTTTTCTCGAATCTGTTCTTTATATTCGTCAGTGGCAATATCAATTCTATAAAACACAGGATCTTGTAAAATATTAATATTAAAATCTTGCGGGGATATAAGTCCTTTCTCAACCCAGTCTCTGTGAAAATCTGGCAGATGTAAAGCATTCATAATACTTAATGTTGGACTGACATAAAAGTCAACATGCGGGCAGGTTTCCATCATTTTCATTCGATTATTTTCAACGTCGGCCCATTTTGTTCCTGAACGTATATATTCTGCATACTTTCCCATTGCATCCAAACTTGCACCAACTGCAACTCTCGGAAAATGTCTCCACTGTTCAAAAGCATTTTTATCTTTTAGTTTTACCTGAGTAAAGTTTGTATTATAAATTAAACGAACATCTGTTTTGCCGCGCTTAATTAGCTCGTCAAGGATAATATAGTGTTCGTCCATCACCAATGGTTCGCCTCCGGCAAAATATATTTGCTCTACATAGTCAATATGTTCAAGCAATTGTTCTAACATATCTGTTTCAAATCTTCCGGCAATGTTTAGTACCGGCAACTTTTTGCCGTTTTCAATATGTTTAATCATCTCGCCGTTAAAGTCTGTAAGTAATTCTGTTTTTATATTTTCCGGCAATTTTTCAAATTCTTCCATTGTCGACGGAGGGTCATCGGGCCAAGATTGGTCGCGTACATTATCCCAATAACTAAGTTGAGATAATTTAATTTGATCTTTATGCCATTGACTACTAAAAATATGTCCGCAACTGCGGCATTTTAAATTGCAGAGATTACTAAATCTAATATCCCAATATAGTAATTCAAACCGATTATAATGCCCATCGCTCTTTGTTTCTAACACTCGATCAATAAGGTGACCATGATGTTTATTAGAACTCTGACGTCCAGAAAAGAACCCGTATGATTCTTCTTCATAGCACCGAGCACATGCAACACTCTCTTTATCGTTGAGCATATTTGACCGTATTTCTTTCATTTGGTCCGAATTCCAGATTTCTTTTAGTGTGCTTTTTTTACAATTTCCAATGGACCCAGTATGTTCAGACATACAACACGGAAAAGCTTCGCCGGTGGGCCAGGCGTGCATGTGTATCCATGGGTACATACAGAAAACCTTACTATCGGTTAATAGATAGCGTTCTCTATCTGAAATGTTTTCTAGAGAGATTTTTAACGGGTTAACTGAGCCATATGCATATTCTTCTTTTTTGCTTGATGGGTGCAATTCAAGCTGCGTTGCTGTATATTCTCCTGTTACTATTTCAAATTTAATAGGAACAAGATCGTTGCTAATTTGTTTTAATAACTCCATTTCCCGTTCAATATTTGGGTTAGTACTTTTAATGAGTGCAAATGCGTTGCTAATATCAACTTCATTTAAGATTGTTTGTATATTTCTTAGAACTAATCCTAAGTTTGATTGTTTAACATAAAAATCTAGGGTGTGATAAAACACAATTTGCTCATCTGCGTCAAATACTTCTTTATAGATTTCCGTTAACTGTTGTTCCAACTTCTGCTGAGCTTCTTCATACGGAATATTTTTCCAGTAACTCAAATCAATATTATAAACCACGATACCACGCTCCAATGTGTTCAAATGCATTAGTTAAACTTTTTCCGCGACGTTTGTCGTATTGCGAATAAAAATTCTTAAAGTCATTATGCAAACTTGGCATGTCAAACGTATCCGAATGCGGAGTTTTGACTACGTCCAAGTAATCTATTAATCGTTGAATATGATTAACTTCATGTTCGTGCAGAAGCCCGTTTTGCCAAGCATTATTTTCTAACCAAATATCCAGTTCTTCAGCGAAATCCATGCGCAAATCATCCGGTAATACTAATGGCGACTGGAAACTTGGAAAACGTAGAATGTTTAATGTAAACGACGGATAATCTTTTCCATACTTGCGTTTTAACTTTAGCATCCATTCAAAGAAGTCAATTAAACTCTCTAAGCATAATGCATTAATAGTACACATTACATGGAATCCATCAACTTTTCCTTCTGTTAATACTCGTTCTACATTTTGTTGCCATTGTTCCCAATTTAGACCATCACGAATATATTCGGCATGTGCGCCAACACTTTCGTTAGATGTATATAACTGGAAATTTTTAATTTTATGACTTGCTTCGATTAGTTTGTCGAGCTTATCCTCTTCAATTCCAAGATTGCTGTTTAACGCAAACTGCACAGGACTTTCGTTGTCAATGAACCATTCGATAAGACGCATAGTATGCGGGCTCATCATTGGCTCACCACCGGTTAGTCTTAATTCTTGTAACGTTCTGTGTAAATCTGATTCCCACCACTTAAAGAATGCCTCAATATAAGGATTTGTTTCTTTAGGTTTATATAATTGTGCTGCATCGTGTGTGTGCGTGAAATGTCCTCTGCCGTCGCTTACTAAGTTCTGGTAAGGCCCGTTTTTCTTTATATCAGTTACCCACTGTGTGCTAAATGCAGGATTACAATAAGAACATGCAAATTGGCAGGTTCTATCAAATGCAATTTCTAGTGTCTTTAGATCTACATCATCCTCGGGATAAAGCATGTACGCATCAACTAATTCTTCTTGAGAGTAAATTACGCTTTTGTAGACACGATCCGAGATTGCATCTCTACCCATGTCCTCAATCTTCCAGCAGTATTCGCAGCCAGGCGGACGTTTGCCCGTTTGCATTTCAGCACGATCTTTTTTCTTTTGTGGTGTGTTATGCAATGCTTTTGGATTGGCAATAACATCCTCAACACTCACTTGATGCGCAGGAGGGTGGTGACAACTTGTAGTCATGCCTGATCCTAACCATATAGTAGCATTATACCACTTGGCACCGCAAAAACTAGGGCTAAAATATTCATTTAGAAAATTTTTAACTTCTAGATCAGTGTTGCGACCAGGCTTACGTAATTTACTCATATTGTTTACTTAACTGAATTATTGTTGCTGTGCAAAGTATTTGCACTCATTCCACCACGAGCTCATCTCAGGGAATGTTTTTAAGAAATCATAGCCATGTCGACGATCGTATTCATTAAAAAAACGATAGAAATCTGCCATGTGTTGTTCACGGTTCTCTGCGGGTTCTCTCATCCACGCAATATCACGATCTAATCTTTTAATTTCATAATCCTTGAATCCTTTAAATCGTGTATTAGGTGTTTCTACATGTTCCATCATCCACATCATCAAATCTTCTAGTTTATCTGCGTACATATCTGGAAGTAACCGCATGCTTTGCCATTTAGGTGTGTGTAATACAGGGGTATCAAACCACACACGCTGGTAGGTATTGCTATAAAGTTGTCTTAATCCATAAATTCCAGTAAACAAATGTTCTAAACTGGTTACTGACAAATTGTTCATTGTAACAATAAATGTTAAACTGCTTCTATAAGGTACTGCTGTTAAAAACTCATTTACACGATCCCACAGTAAATTAAAATCTAATCCTGCACGCATGTATTCTGCTTGTTTTCCAAATCCATCAAGACTAACATACTGCATAAAGTGCTCTACATTTTCACCTTCGTTGCAAATACGCTTAACATAATCCAAGTACTTGTCCCATAACTTCTGTTCGACACTTAGGTTACTGGTTACGTTTAAATGTAAATCTGGTTTTGGATTCTCTAATACATAATCAAATACACGAAATGTATTCTTATCCATTAGAGGTTCTCCGCCAGTCATGCGAAAGTGTTTTAGATCTTTATACAAATCTGGCCACCAGTTCCAAAATGCTTCTACATATGGATTGTATTCTGAATGCGGAATTGGGCGTCTATCACTTTGAAAATATGCAGGATCATTGTGTGGTTGACTAGTAGGATATGCTCCATATTCCTTTGCTTGTCGCATCCACGAACTGCTAAACTGCGGCGAACAATAACTACACTCTAAATTACATGCACTGTTAAAGTTTACTTCAACATATGCAGGATTAGTATCTGCCATTGGATCTGCAACTACTTCGTTAAACCGTTCAATAGCCCATGGTTCACCAGATCGATAATGACGATCACTAAGTTTACCATTATCCTCCATTGCCCAGCAATAAAAACATTCTTCCGGGCGTTCGCCCCGAATCATTTTCTCACGTTGCTGTTTTTTATAATCTGTGTTATGCAACTTACTAGGATTTACAGCAAGTTCTTCTACAGGAATTTTATGCAGAGGGGGGTGATAGCATGAGTTATTCATGCCATTTGTTAAATGCAACGATACTTGTTTCCATTTAGCCAAACAGAAACTTGGGCTTACTGTATCCAACTTTTGTTGTGCAATTTCTGCATCGCTTAAAAACTTTGACTTAAAGTCTTTATCTACTTCGTCACCTTTATTGATACCCATTATACAAATGAACCCGGACCGTTGCTTAATCGACTAAGGTCGTTGGTAATACAATGTATTCCAGCATCCCAGAAATACTTGTGCCTAAACGGTGAAACATGTACTTCGACTCCGTGTCTAGCACAGGCTTTTTCAACTTGATCGTTGTGCGCAGAAACAATGACATTTTTCTCGTCAACCACAAGCATATTAACATCAAACACAGTTTCGTGTACTTCACCGACCCATTCGTCAAAGTAATGGTCAACCATATTAACCATGTTAGGATCTTTTTCAAATCCTGGAAAAAACCAACGTCCTTTATTACGTTTCATCGAAAATTCAAATTCTCTCATATGTGCATAATTTGAATCCGGAAGATAGACTACTTCCCAATCCGGAAATGTGTCTTTATATGTTGGAATATCATGCAAACTAATAATCAACCCAGGGGTTACCGGGCAATAAACAGCATCACCGTGTCCGCCTGCGTTAACAATTCTGTTGTTAGTGTTTGGAAAATATTCATTAACTCGATCTAATAATGCTTTCTTGTCATCATGAAACGTTTGAGTTGCAAAGTATAGATCCTGACCTATCCGACTAACAAAGCATCCATTGATAAAATCTAAATTCGTATAATTAATATTATTGCCATTTAATTTTACATCAAAAAAAGCATCACGATAAAAATTTAATTTTGCGTTTAGATGATTTTGATCAAACTCTTGAAACTTTTTGAATTTTTCTTCAATATCTTTTGCAAACTGCGGCCAATCGTTATAAAAGTCTGTTGGTCTAACATAATCAGGCCAATACGGCTCTTTATTTTGTCTATAAAAAACTGACCATGCATGACTTCCGTTTGGAATTTCCGGAACCCAGAGTGTCTCGCCTATCATGATAAAATAATCTCTAGGAGCAGTCGGGGGCTGTACCCATTTACCGTCAACGAACAGTTCGTTTATATCATCCGGAAATGCCGGACGCAAAGTGCGCACACCAAATTTATTCTCTAACAGATGGATTAACTTTTGGTAATCTTCTTCTGTTTCCTCGGCTAGCTTTTCAAATATTGAACGAGTTTGTGCATTTTTAATCCAGGAATAAAACTCTGGAGGATATGTTCGTCCAACTATACATACCTGCAATGGATCCCAATGTTGATATACTGAATATGCCATTAATATTAATCCTTAATAAGAAGACTGTAATACATCTGTTTCTCTTACAGTAGCACCTATATTATGCCAGTTGCTGCGATAATGATGTTTGAAGAAAGCACTTGCTTTTGCATCCAGTGCATTCATTGGTAAATCTAATTGTGTTTCTAGGTGCTTACCGTAAACATCAATCATTCTTGCGGGATCTTCATGTTGTGTGTCTGTCCAAATGTCTGACAAATTGTCAAACCATTGTACTGCACGATAATCCCAGTCGCCCAACATAGTCATATATGTACCCTGTCGTGCGCCTAATATAGCCCACACTCCATTTTCAACATCCATGCCAACATTGTGCCAGATGGTTAAGTGATCTAAATTGCGACTGTGTACACTTTCTTTAAATTCTAGTTCGCTGGGCTTGCGTCCTCGATCTAAACACATCTTAACGCCTTCGCGGAAACCAGCACGCCATGCTTGGAATGCACTACCAGTTGGGTAGGTTACTGAATAGCAATCATGCATTGGCCAATACAGTGGATCAAAACAAAATTCCACACACGTATCATCTGAACCATCGCTTGCTTCATGTGTGCGCATATTATAAATAAACTCTCGTGTCCAACAACTTAATCCACCGTTGCCGTACATTAGTCCATTAACATGATTGCGAGCTCTCCAACGAAAAACAGCACGTTCATATTCAGGTGTTTTCATTTCCAGTTGCATGTTAAAGAACTCTGGATCTGGCAAGTTGTCACCATCGATTAGAACAAAACGTTCTGTAGTGCTTGCATCTGCTGCGGCTTTGTGTGCTGCATCAGATCCTTTAACACCGTCAACACGAACTGCCCAGGGTACCATGTTTTTAATTTTTACCCAGAACTCTTCTTTTTGAGGTTCATCGTAACTCAGGTACACTACGTCTAGATCTGCTATATCTATTAATTTATTCATAATAAAAATGTAATTAGTTTATTATTTCTGTGCTGATTAATCAAGTCTTGACATTCATTGTAATTTTCATTTGCAGGATCTAGTACATTATTCTCTGAAAAATTATCCCAGGTATTCCAATTCCATAATCGTTGAACATATCCGGGAAATTGATACTTCTCACACAAGCTAATAAAGTTTGTTAAATCCCTAAAATTTTCTTTTTGTATTACAAATTGCAAACCTGCTTGTTTATTTCTATTCTTTACAAAATCTAAATTTTCAATTAGTACTTCCCATTTTCCTGGTTTTCTCACAACTTCATACACTTCTTTTGAACCAGCATCGACACTAATCATAAACTGTTTAATGCGATCTAAAAATCTAGTATTTGTTTCTAGTTGTTTTTTAATTAACAATCCATTAGTTTTAATTTCGAAAGACTGATTGTGTTTTATAGGAAAATCTTTTATTAATGGTCTGATAATGTTACTGGCAAAAGGATCTCCGTTTCCAAGCAATGCGACAAGTATTGGTTCTTCGAACCTATCTAACCATTTTAATATACGATCTAACAGTTGAACTTTGTAATCAAACATTTCTCCTTCGGTATACATTATTTTATTTTTTCTACAACTAGGACAGTATAAATTACAACTTTCATCGATGTTTAAACTTATATAATACGTAGAGCTAACATTAGATTTTTGGGTTATTCCACAATCAGTAGTCTTACACCAAGTAAACTGTTGCATACTTACATCTTGTTGCAACACTTTTGCAATTTTACTGTTAAAAACATCTTCAATGGATTCAAAATCTAATACGTTTCCAACTGGAATTGGTAACCAACCATCACATATACACATATAACAATTGCCATCTGAATCAATGGTAACAGTGCGTGTTGGGTAATTACAACTATTCAAAATGTTTTAACTTCCATTCTTGGTCAGAGGTAACAATCGAAACATCGTTGCCCATAGTAACAGGAACAAGTTTTTGATAAACATATTCTGCGGGTTTAATTAACTTTCCATCTACAATGCGTACATCATAACGACCGACTGTATAGGTTTCTTTGTCTATTATAATGTAATTACCCATTTCTTGCTCGGTTGAATAGAAAAGAGGCTCTCCTAAATCATTATAATACAAACGATATTCTACGTTAACTTGTTTGGGTGTTTGATCTACGCTATCAAGGGCTTGCCAAAAGTTTGTCATATAAGGGTTCCAATTCTTGTGCGAAGTCTTTTTGGTGATAATGTACTGGGTAACGCTGGCTTATGGTGTTAATTCTAAATTCTCCATCAACCAATTCCCACACAAGTTGTTTGCGCCAGTCCTCGGCAGCAATATTATTGATATGTTTTTTCATGTGTACTAAACTGGGATACGAAGTATCGGGCAAGGTAACACGTTCAACACCAATATAACTTGCTGCCATAGCATATACTAAATCGGTGTTCGCTAATTCATCATGCCCGCCACGCAGGCTTTGTTTATATACATCCCAATTTTCAAAAATATGTCTTACTCTAAAAAAGAAATCTTTAGCAGTGCGACTTACTCTCCAATATGTAATAGCATTATAGATATCTGGTAAACCATTTAAATCAAATATTTTTCGATAGTGTCTTGATGTAGCAGTATGTTGTAAAAAATTTTTACTACCTTGTGTGAGAACCACGTCTCTGTGTTCAAACATAGTCCACCAATGATTAATTGGCGCTGTTATGATCATATCTGCTTCTAGTTTAATGGTTTGTCTGAATGGACTAGCAGAAAATACTTGCCAATCATCTGCCCATCCGCCTACAGTAGGATAGGGAAACTGTTTAACATAATCAAACACAGGATCTGTGTATTCTGTATCTGTTAGCAGACATATTTTTACTGTTGGGTGCCAATAACGCAAACTTTTTGCCAGTACACGTGCGCAAGCAATGTAATCTACATCTGTTGTATTAGAGGCAACAATTAAATACCCACGCTCTGCTTCAATCATATAATGCCTCGAGGTGTCGTTTACCCATGGCATGAAAGTCCATGTCTTTTAATTCTAAGTATTTCTTATCATAATGTATACGAAACACATCGTCAACGTGTGTTAATGTGTGTTCAGGAACAACGCTTTGTAGTGTCCATGGAATATTAAACTGTGTTGCATCAAAATGTCCATCGGCGATGTTTAGTGCAATACTTAGTGCATAATCGTTACGATACGGGCGTTTTTTGAAATTATACAAATTAGCATAATGTTCGTAATTTTCTTCTACCATCTGCATACTGTCAAATATAGCACGTGCTATATCAGATTTTGTAAAATATACAACTGTTGCCCACCACATTGGAAAACGATATTCACCAAATGTATCGAGTGTCTTACTCCACCCTGTTCCAGTAATGCTATTAGCATTTTGATGTGCTAGGAAGACTTGTGTACTGTTAAACAAACGCAATAACTGATCGCTGTTTACCACATAATCTGCATCTAACAACACAGTTTGATCATACGGCGATAATTCATATGCGCGGCTGCGTCCACTATTAAGCCATTTCACACTTTTATCGTAGTCAGCAAACCAGCGTGCGCTTGTGGTTTTTGAATCGACATCTGTGATAATTGTAGTGGGCAGATTTAGATACTGCTTAATATTTTCAGCACTACGTTCAGCAAGTTTGACATAATCAATATCGCCGTTGTTATGTGCAAATATTACGCAGCCTTTAGTTGCCATAGATCTCGTCTTTGTGTTTCTTTGCTTGTTCTCGAGCTCGAGCTTTGTTGATTAGATCAACTAGCTCATCGTCATGTATAATATATGAAATAAGCTCTTCGGCATATTCACGCTGGCTATTTGTGTTAGCGTAAACATATTCTGTGCCCCACCCACGAATAGTGGTCCCGTAGGGTCGACGACATTTTTTATAATGCTTATCAGCCAGCGCGGAAGTTAGCTCTGTAACTTCCAAAGATATTGCATCTAATTCTGCTCGAGCATTAGTACGTTTTTGCAAATCGTTAAAAAAGTTTGTAGCAAAACGTCGATCATTATAATCAGCTGTGGTCCAATCATACAGATTCAATAGTCTCAAGAATTGGTCTGCATTATCAATCTTCATAAAAGCTCCTTGTTTATTGAATGAGTGCATAGTATAGTAATGTACTGTTGGTTTGTCAACGTAGAAAGTTCTATTAATTTAACTTTACACATTTTTAATAGTACACTATCTATTTGATTTCTAATGCTTTACCGATTGTGTTGTCTAGATCCTGCATTGTAATCTGCAAATCTTGCTGAATTTCTAGCACACGACGTTTTGGGTTTAGATTAAAACTGCTAGTAAACCAAATATTAACACGATCTGCAATGTCTACTAGTTTTCTAAATAGTTTACGTTTCAAAACAATTCTCTTTCTGTTAGCACTTGAAATTCCATACCGTGTTCAACACAATATTTTTGAGCTGCTGCCCATTTAGCTTTGTTTATGCGATACTTCATTTGATATCGTGGTTTAATTTCAATTAGCTTCTTGCGTGGGTTACCATATTTGTCAAAGTAATCGACGTAAAAATCTGGATAATAGTTATGCCAACGATTATCCATGGGACTCAGATATGGAATATGAAAACTCTCGGAATCCCAAAATTTAATAGCGCCAGATCGATCGCAATAAATCATAAACCTGCGTTCCCACAGACTACGATAAATCGGATCTTTCTTTCCTAAAAATTTACTCTGATTAACTGGAGTAAATTTACCTTTTACGGCTGAGTTCTTGAAATTCATTTAACCACCCATTCATTTGCTCTTGCCAACGCTGCTGTGCTAGTAGTTCAAGTTCCAGTGTGTTAATTTGCACAGGATTTCCATATTCGTCAATTAACACAGCGTCTTCATCCGGACACACTGCAATAGTCATTAGTAATTCTGGGCCAGCACGCCACATACCACCGTTGTACGCAAACAACATCTTGGCTTCGTATTTTTCACGTAGAATTTGCCTGGCTTGATTATGATCAAATCTAGCTCGTGATTGTTTGATAATATTTTCAGTATCCATAAGGGGTATTATACACGATTATATATCAAAAATAAAGCCCCTTGCGGGGCTTTTTGGTGTAATAAGTGTTAGCTTATTAGCTAGACATCGACCATGAAGCAGCGTTCATTGCTGGTGTGCCCCAGGTGTTTGTCAAATATGTTGTGCTAGGCGGACGTACTACCATAATGTTAGATAGTGTGCCATCTACAACGTCAAGTGCGTCGCCTGACCCTGACCCATCTGGAGCAACAGTATCGGCCGCAGCATCAGTTAGTGTGATAACATATGTTAATGTGTCTGATGCAGCATTTAGTGCCATGGTAATTGTAACATAGTTTGCTGTATATGGCGCTGAGTCAGCGTATTGGCGGAAAATGGTAGTTGCTGCGCCACCTGGTGTTAAATCATAATAACCAGTAGTAGTGGTCAGGGTATTTACTGTACCAGAACCGCCAACTTTTGTAGTACCTGTGTAGCTAGTACCAGCAATTGATTGTGTTGCTGTACCGCCTGTGGTAACAATTGTTCCGCACTGTGATAGCAAGTCTGCCCATTCCAGTGATTTAGCATCACCTGAAGTACCTGTTAGTGAATTTGAAATACGAATCATGCCACCTGCGTTGAAGAAGTAACGTGCTTGTGCTGCACTGCCAAATGTCACTGTGCGTGTAATTGTAGCACTAACATCCCAGGTTGTTGTACTAGTGCGTGTTCCGTTAGTAGTAATATCTGAACCATTTGCAGCAGCATTACCTCTATTTGCAAAAACGCTTGAAATATTTCCACTTAATGCTGTATACGCACTAATTGTATTACCTGTAGTTGGATTTGTAATTGCTGTAATTGAAGTACCTTGGTGATTAGCGAGTGTGCTAACACGGTTTAACAGATTTACCCACTGTGTGGCTGTAATTGTTGTGCCAGCACTTACTGTTGAAAGATTGCCGCTTTGTCCGTAACCTTTGTCACCGGTTGCTGCTGTACCCCAAACTGTATTAACGTTTGAGGTATTATGATCTACTGCTGATGCACCACCTTGAACAAAAATGTTATAGTGGTCGTCTAGAATAGTATCGCCTGATGCGTATGCCATTTTTAGTTTCCCTTTGTATTAGTTGACTGTTATCAACGCCATACATGTGTTATGGCTGGGATTGATTGTAGTCTTCTTATTTTAAAAATTAATTTTAACGACTGCTTCTACGGTGCCTTCGCCTGTTGTCTCTTTAGTATTTAGCGCACGTCCAATGATATTGCGTGCTGTTGCTTCACCGTCTTGTGCTGCTCTAGCAAAGCCGTTACCTGCGCTAACTAGGCGATCGCCTTTGTTAACCGGTCCAATAACTTTAACTGGCACACGTCCGTTCATTGCAACGGGAGGGTGTGTAGCATCATTGCCTGCGTTTGCATTCATTAAATATGCAGCGCGGTCCGAGATAACACCAAAAACGTTTTCGCTTAATTCGTCAACAGCTTTAGTGATTTCAGCAACACCACCTAATTCTACAACAGTACCCGATTCATATGCATAATCTGATTCAAAGCGTTCTGCTAAGTCAGCGTATTGTGCTGTTGTTGATGTACCATTAAATGTAGTTGCATAAATTGTATTAAAACGTGTACCTGATGCGCCAAAATTACGTGTATTATTGCCATCTGGTAAAATATTTCCAGCGATTGTATTGGTACCGTCTCTTTTAAGCAGATCGCCACTTACACTTACAGCCGAATCAACATATTGTTTGGTTGCAGCACCTAATGCTGCGGTTGGATCGCCTGCTAAAATTACGCGGCTTGTTGCACCATCTAATGTCATAACAGTGGTTACCACACTATTATCATTTACACGGAAAATAATATCGCCGTCGACATTAGCATTTTGTACAGTTACATCCGAACCGCTGACACTAATGCGATAATCTTGGTCAGCACCAACACGGAAACCTGTGTCGTTTAACACATAAAGTGATCCAGTTGTGCTATCGTTTCCAATTGCACTTAAGAAATCAGTGCTATTTAAGTTGTCAAGTGTATCTGCATTAGTTGCAGTACCTTGGAAATAAGAATTTGAAACTGCTGTGCTTAGTTGAATACCTGGTTTAATTGACTGCAAACCCCAACTTCCGTCAACTGAACTGCCTGGTGTAAATGTAGCATCTTTGCTAACCATCGCAACAATTGTGTCTTCAACAAATAGTTTAACAACAACGTGATCAGTGGCGCCAGTGTCTGTAATTGTGTCAACAATCGCACCAGAAGTACCAGTACCAGCTGTAAACGCTGGTCCTACCAAAATAAATGCTGATCCATCATATACTTTTAACTGACTGTTAGTCGAGTCAAACCATAAATCACCAGCAACGTTGCTAGTTGGTTGACTTGAGCTCGAAGTTGCAGCACCTAGATTTTTCCAGGTTGTGCCGTTATAAACTTTTAACAACCCGTTACCTGTGTCAAACCACATTTGACCACGTAGCGGTGCACTTGGCGCTGTACTATTTGCACTATTTTCTAATAGTTTAATAAAGTTTTCGCCTAAAAACTCACCATAACCAGCATAGTTCTTACCAATAATAGTAATGCTTGATGATGTGTTCACTGTACCGTCTGCTACTGAAGCAAAAACTGTACCGTCTGTTTTGTTAATAGTATAAGCCATTTGTGACTAACTCCAATTCTTTAAACTTATTTATCAATCTTTTAATCTACGCATATTATGCTGCGCTTAAATTCGTCAATGTTTGGATACGGATTGTGTAATCAATTTGTATCTGTCTGTTCAATGATTTTTGAACCGGGTGGAAGATTACATGTGTGATTAATTTTAAATCACTTGCTGAACCGTTCCACGATTTTAATCCTAATTCATCAAACACATATTCGCCATTGAGGTTCGTGCTGTTATCAAATGCTTGTTGACCTAGCGGTTCGCCGTAATCAAGCAAACAACTAACAAGAATATCTGTATATACACGACCCGAAGTATGTAACACTGTTAAATTATTACGACTTGTGTCGGTGTTTGTCGAGCTATTGTCGTCAACTACTTTACTGTAAGTTTCGTTATAAAGATCAGCATTTTGACCAGTGCTGTTTGGTGGCAAATATGTAATTACACCAGTTGGATCAACACTAGTTCCGCCATTTCCAAAACTCATTTGATAAATGTAACCTAAGTTTTTGTTAGCAAGGCTTTGTGCCAGGGCCTCGCTCATATTTTCGTAATGAATAGCATTACGTTTGTCAATAAACACTTCTTTGGTATTAGGATCAAAGATCTTAATATGACCTTGAATATTTACTGTACTTGACTCGTTAGGTTTTGTTTCTTTGCTATCCATTTTTGTTTCTTGCTGTGCGTTTGTGTTTTGCATTTTTATTATTTATACAACCTGTACCATCACCCTTTTAGGAAACTAGCAGCAGTAGTTGTTTGTTGTTGTAATGCAACACCATTGCTTGCAGTTGTTGTTCCTTGTGCATACCAACTCTCGTCGTATACTTCCCAATAAGCATCATCAAATACAGTTATTGTTGGATATTTGTAATCATTGTCGGTAATATCTCCAGCAGATGCAGGAACATTAATTTTTGCTCGATAATATCTTAATCCATTTTTTACAATTGTACCAGCAGTGTATTCTGTATTTTTCTGCCAATTTAATGTACTAAATGTTGGATTATATGCTTGACCTCGACCTAAATCCGTAACCAACGAATTTACTGCATGTTCACGGTGCATGCCTGTGCCTGCTGTTCCTCTACGTAATCCGCTCACTGTATTGTTAACTAAATCAACATCTCGATATGTAATACGTTCGCCGTTAATTTCTAAAATACCAAAAATTGCAGCATTTAAGTTTGGTGTACCTAACTTACTGGCATCGTTAACATAGATAGCATCGTCTGTCCATTTCAGTGTGCGTGTCAGGAATGTTTGACTGCCGGTATTATTTCTATATACAGCAACATTATCACGCATGTCTTTAAAGACACGGAATCCTAATGCATCCGGAACAACACTATTTGTAAATGACGTAACTGCCACAACATCGTTTACATTTAATGTGCCACCGGCAATTAATAATGTAGTGCCGCTACTAGATACGCTATAATCTTGGCCCGGTAACAATCTGCGACCGTTTAATGTAACCCAAGCACGATCAGTATTTTCTATAATAGTATCTAGATTATATAAGTTAACACTAACACCAGTAACAGTTGTTCTATCAAATAAGTCCATATCAAAACCATAAGCGTCAAACAATTCGCGTGTAGGCTCAGTTACAATAACCGGGCCCTTAAACACTTGGGTGAATACATCCTGTTCTCTTACGTCATGCCATGTTGTTACGGCGATGGTGTCCCCTGCATTTAGTGTGGTTCCATATCCAGTAGCAATAGTTAATGTTTCAGAACTATCGTCAGTACCAATGGAGTATCCTGCATGGTTACCTTGTTGAACACCTTCGATTATTTCTCCGTCAACTTTAGTAACATAAATGTCAATAATATCATATGGGCCCGGTACTTCAGTTAAGAAACTGATAGTGCGTGTGCTGCTACCATCTGCTGCGTCAAGTTGATAATTAACACCACTAACTTGTCGTATTTGGTTAACGTATACAACAACTTCATCTGCATCAACTTCGCCCATATCAATACCAGTTATCATACCATCGGGTAATTCATATGTTGTAATACTTGATCCGTCGCCGATATGGCGTTTAGCAGTTGCTGGCTGTAATCTTAACCCATTGTGTTCAACAATTAAATTTTCTTGGCTCTTACCATTAATATTGCCAGTTAATGTAAATGATGTTGTTGATCCGTCACATGTAAACACCTGTGTTTCTGGGTAGCTGTACCCTAAATCTACCAATGTTGATCCATCTTCTGTTGGATTAGTACCAAAAATAGTAATGCTAATATAATCGCTACTGGTATATGTATTGCTAAATGTAATTACAGTTTCGCTAGCATAATTACCTTCTTGGTATCCAAATGTTTCAGCACTTGAACCGTCTGTGTAAGAAATTTCTTCACCATTAACTAGGATTAACATGCTATCAATATCAGAATAATTAACACTTACAGTTAATATCTTATTAGAAATTTGATCACCATAATATGAGTTGCGGAATAATTGATTACCACCACCGATGCCATACACAAAAATCTTAACTTCGTCTAGTGTTCCTAAGCCGTCGTTAATCTGTATTGTGTTATCAACCCAATTAACTAAATAATGAGCTCCTTCATACAATCTTACTCCGGTTGTTGAATTATAAACTATTAGTTCCAAAGGATGGGTAACTAGCCCACTCCATGACACGGTGTTTCCAGTACCTGGGTTCGTATATATAATACTCTTACATTCAAAACCATGTCCGTTTCCGGAATAATCATATCCAGGACGTGTGTATACTTTAAGATCAAGTGTATCAAAAATAGCACCCGGCACTAATTCTTCTGGAGCATGCGAGTTGTATACATCAATGAATTCGCCACCAACAATGTCAGCATCTGGATCGATATCACTCGGATTACCAATTGTAACAGTTGGTGTGCGTAAATATCCAAACCCTGGATCAGTAATAGTGATACCAGTAACCGATCCACCAACGATAGCCGGTGTGCCTGTTGCTTGTCTTGTAGTACGTGTTGGTGCTTGAATAATCACATCCGGTGCTAGGTCATATCCAGTTCCAGCATTAGTAATTGTAATTCCAACAACTTGCTCATTAACTACAACAGCGGTAGCAGTAGCACCTGTACCGTGGCTGGCTGTGCCAGTTGAAGCACTGAATGTTACCTGAGGCGCAGACGTATAGTTTGCACCCGGGTTATCAATAGTTACGCTGAAAACATTACCGTCTGTCATTACCGCAGTACCAGTGGCAATGTCATTTGCTACGCTTGGATCTGCTGCAATACTTAATGTCGGTGCTGTTAAGTAACCTGCACCTGCTGTGTCAATTGTTAACGAAGATACTACATCGCCAGTTAAATTTGCTGTAAACGCTGCGGTTACTGGTGTAACATCAGGTGCACTAATTGTAATGCTTGGTGTTTCTAAGTAACCCCATCCGTTGTCAGTAATAGTAAATCCTGTAACAACACCGCCACTTACAATGGCATCTACTGTCGCTGTAGTAACAGTTGTTGGAGGATCAATAGAAATAGTTGGAGCAATATCATAATAACTGCCGCCGTTACTAACAGTAATACTAATAACTGCCGTGTCGTCTAGTGTTGCTGTAGCAGTTGCACCAGTGCCGTGATTAATACTCGAATCCGGTGCAGCAATACTTACAGTAGGCGCAGTAGTATATCCCGATCCTGGTTCAGTGACTGTAATAGAAGTTACACGTCCTTGGTTAGCATACAACGGTGCTGATTCTCCACTAACTGTAGCAGATGCGGTTGCTTGTGTGCCACCGCTAATGTCTGGTGCACTAATAGTAACAACCGGAGCCGAAGTATAACCATCGCCTTCTACAAGGATAGTAAATGTACCAATACCACCTTCGGTATCAAATGCAACGGCATCGAATCCATCGCCATCGCCGTCAACACCATCAAATCCCACTGTAGTTGTATCTAGTGCAACTGTTGCTGCTGCATTGTTTCCTGCAGTAGGCGATGCCGGAGTAATAGTAACTGCTGGCACAGTTTGGTACATATATCCTGGTTGGTCAACACTGATACTTTGTACTTGATCGCCACCGATTGTTGCAGTTGCAGTTGCTTGTGCAACTATTGCAGTTGGTGCTGCTACAGTTACGGTTGGAGCGACACTATAATAATTACCAGCCAAATCTAATGTAACAGTATCTAACTCATATCCAGCAATTGCTGCCGTTGCTGTTGCAGTGACACTTGCGGGCGGATCTGTAACTGTTACTGCTGGAGCACTTGTGTAACTGTTTCCACCGTTTGTAATCGTAGTTGCTGTAACTCCACCGGTGCTGTTTAATGCGTTAGCTGTTGCAGTTGCACGAGCAATAGCTACACTTGGCGGATCTGCAAATGTTACAGTAGGAGGACTTGTATATCCGCTACCATTATTTGATAATGTAACTCCGGTTACACTGCCGCTGGATATTAACGCAAACCCAGTTGCTGTTTCGCCTGGTGTATTTGGTTGTGCTACAATAGATACACTTGGAACTGAAATATAACCAAAACCGCTGCTAGTAACCGCAATATCATCTACTGTTAACGTAGCAAAATCAATTGTTGCTAATGCAGCGGCAGTAATATTATCTCTTGGTGCAGAAATAGTTACAGTTGGTGGAACATCAGCTGAGTATCCTTTGCCTAGTTCGGTAACAGTAATTTCAGAAATTTCTGTTGTTCCAGTATTAACTGTTGCAGTAGCTAATGCTTGTACTGCTTCGATACCAGACAAGTCGACACCGACATATGATCCAGTAAACGATGTAAAAATTTCATTATCTAATATAGATTCTGAGTATGTTGGTAATCCTTCAGGACCGTAGTCTAAGTTATCAAATAAATTAATGTCAAAATTACCAATATCAAACCCGGTATTAGCACCAAATTCTGGTCCTCGTAATTGTACACCTGGATAATCTAACCCATCAATTAATAATGCTAAGTCTAATCCTGGCTCATTAACATCAGCAACGTAAAATCCTGTAGTACGATCGACACCCGATAGTGTACTAGCAGCAACAATTTGATATTCTGCAGGATCAAATGAAGTATCGCTAGCCGTTGATCCATCGGCATTAATTGCACGATATACGCGATCGTTGTACCGGACTAGTTGATTTTCATCATAAACTGTACTTGCTTCCCAATCAACAATCTGAGATTCATATTCGTATCTGTCATATTTGATTGTGGTATTTAAATTTCTAACTAATTCCTGCTTCATATATGGTGTAGCAACAGCGCCGGATCCATTACCACCAGAAATAGTAATAGTTGGTGTTGATCTATAGCCGCTACCATATGTAACAAGAGTAATTGCACTTACTTCCCCGGCTTCGTTAATTGTAGCAGTTGCAGTAGCAGATGTAATTGCATCGCCAGAAATAGTAACTTGTGGTACTACTGTATATCCTGAGCCACCGTTAGTTACAACAATTCTATCAATGGTTAGTAATCTATTATCGTACCAGTGGGTCCAGGGAATTGTATCCCATACTGCATCTGCTGTTTTTCTATTGCTAACATCAGTTTCTAATACCGCAATATCATCATCTAATATTGGACTTACAAATTTACTATATGTGCTGTCATACGCTGCCGGAACATCGAAGTCCATAACCATACCATCAATAGTATCAATACCTTCGTATCGCAATAAGAATTCTTTGATCTTAACATGGTATGGTTTTGATTCGTTAATGTAATCTAATACAAAATCTTGATTATCTTTCCTATAGATAGCATATTCTTCAAGATTTCTAATTTTGTGATTTACATCGATTAATGATGTTTTGTATAGCCATTCAACACGTCCTTGTTCGGCAAGGATATAGTTAAACATACTAATTAATAATTGATTACGATGATCTAAGAACTCGCCAATTAAAAATTCTTCATTAATCGAACGAATAATTTGACGTAATTCTAGTGTTGGTTCTTGATCAAAATATTGTGTATCAAATACTTCGCTATCAAACCCGTAACGATCAATAGTATAATCATATAGAGATTTTTTAAATTGTACAGTTCCGTCTTCTAGCCCAACACGTTCCCAAACATTACTAAGGTATGCATATAATTCCCATTTGCCGTCGCTATTAGTTTTGACTTTGATAACAGTTCCTTCACTAGGGAAAAGTGTTAACAATTCGCTATAGGTATCAACAATTCTCGATGGCTTTACTAAAGCGTTATATCCGGTTGCATACCAGTTTGTATAATCCCAATATCTATTTGTATCATAGCTTTGTACTCTAACTAAATCCAATCCCAAGGATGAATTAACTTCATAAATTGTCCACAATCCATTATTTGTATCATCCACTTCAACAAGATAGCGATACCCCACACCTGCAACTGCTAGATTCTGATATCCAAGCTCTGTCATGTCTGCAACTATTGCGTCCCATGCATTAGATGAACTAGTCGGAATTGGTTCTTGTGCCGTTAATAGGTTAAATGTTCTTAGTTCACTAAACGGATGATCAATAATCAATAAATTTGCTTTATCAATGTATGTTTTAAGTGCTGCAAATTTATTCTGGAATAGACTCTTACGTGGACGGAACTCGACTCCGTATTTGTCTGTTGGACTTAATAAAAAGTCAGGAACTTTATTGCCAATTACATCTACCCCACACAAACTATCTTGTAGTTTACGATACAATAAGTCTGGTAAGAAATCGTTGGCGTAATTTTCGCGTATTAAATCATATTCAACAAAAACATTGTTATCGGTTAGCGTACGGTTATACTCAATATGCAGTACGCTATCATAGTTGTCAGAAATATAATCATCTACATTATATAATGCAACAACATTCTTGCGAATTAGTGCAGCATACGGTATTCCCGATGCTTGCGGGTTTTCGATATATGAAGCAATAGCACGTGCGCTTAGAGTTTTATTTGCAGCCCTATTAGTTGATGTTCTATTCTTAACCCAGAAATAATAACGTGTAGCTACTGTTCTTGTTGCGTCAAGCCCACTAACTGCCGAAAATTCTGTATTGCTGCGCACTGTTCCTGGACCCGTGTATTGGTTTGGTGGCACTGCGCTTTCGACCCACTCGTATACATCAACTGAACTGCCTGGGAATAATTGTCCCCAATTTTTTGAACTATAAACAATATCTTCTTGATTATAATTTAGATAACGTATTTGTGCGGTATCCCACCACAGTTTACCTACATGATCTTTTGCCCAATAAATTCCTGATCCTGCACTTCCTGCATTATAAACAGCAGGGTTAACAGCACCAATATAATCTAAATTCTGTTTAATTGGTCCTAGTAATTTGCCGTTAATAGGGTCAATAAAATCTAAGTACACGTTTACTAGTTCAGTGTCTTTACTATAAATGTACAAATAATTTGTCAATCGACTATCAACAACCGTCGGTTGTGTTTGGATTACTTGCCACGCTTGGGATCTTGTTGGGTTTTCAAACACAACTAAACGTCCAATATTTTCAACCGCAGTGTCATAGCCTGGGCTTGTGACTATTAATAAGTTGTCAGTAAAGTTTACAGCAGTACCAAATTGATCGTGCTCGCTAATTTGTGCATCGTAAACTTGTTGACCAAAAACAAATTTACCCGGAACAGTGTAACTAGAACTTGGCAGTAAATCAAATGTATACACCGCACCGCTTTCATCAACAGTATCAATAAAACGTGTTGTGTCCGAATCGAATACTGTTTCTGTTAAATTCTTATTAAATGTTGTTGGAATACGAGAAATTGCGCGATTTGCGCCAACGACAAGATTAGTAGACGAATAATCAACATGCACACTGCTACCAAAATGATCATATTCATTTGGAGCAGGGCTAGTAATAACTTGTACATTCTCAAATGGGTCTAACCCTAAGTCATCAAACGCTGTGCCAATTCCTGGCATAACAGTAACTTTACTTAAAATTGGAGCTTCGTCTGTATTAATAACTCCAATAACAAGTTGTCCAGCACTGTTTACACTTGCTTGCACATTTGGAATGATAGCATCATTAATATCCTGCGCTACTTGCTCTACTGTTGTATTTGTAAAAAATACATCTTGGTTATCAATACGAATTGAATGTCCTACGGTAATCGTTGGGTTAGATTCAGTTCCGGTAATTGTACCAAATACACGACTGCGATTTAAGAAACGTGTTACTGATCCTGCTTCTGGCAATACCCAGTTATCCTTTGGTGCGCTGATATACAGCGAGCAATCAGTTCTGCAAATGCTTTGTGCTTCTCCAAAGTACGCTCCTTGATTATTATTGTCAAGTGTAAGTGTTTGCACAAGCTGGAATGTGTTAATGTCAATGTCAATCTTATCGCCAACATATAGACTAATACCTGCAGAGAATGTTACTTTGTTTGTTGTTTCATTAATAGTATAAGTTTCATTGCCGACATTGTTGATCGAATTTAATTGATGTACATTATTAATGTGTACAGAATTAGTGTCTGATATTGTTCTGTATGGCGAGTATACTTTAGTAGCACTATTTGTTACAATAAAGCGTTCGACTGTTCTTTCATAAACATAAGATTTGCCTGAATTTTGCAAGCTACCGTTTGTTGCAGTTGGCGCTCCAATTACTAATTGTTGACCATCGCTGGTAGTAACAATACTTTCACCGAACCCTTCGCTGGTAGATCCAGTAATTGTATCTACATATCTATAATAATGTTCTGCTCTAAAAATAATAGCAGAATCTTCAGGAGGAGCAACCGCAAAATCAATAGCAACGGTACTATCAATATTAAAACTGTAATCATAGTATGGACGTTGTAATACATTATTAACATATACTTGTACTGATTCTTCGTCGATTGCTGTATATAACTGAGTAACTTCTGTAAATGTTGTTGTGCTTCCGTCGCCGGTTGCACCAACTGAACTCTTACGTGCAACTTCAACAGTTGCACCTGGGTCTGGTACATCATTAATAGATAATATATTCGAAATTAAATTATATTCGCTATCGGCTAATGCAACGCCGTTGACAGTAACGGTTATTTGTGTTTTGTTATCAACTTCGATATAATCTGTAAGGTCATATGATGCTGTATTACCATCTGTAGTAAACCGTGCAGACTGATCTTGATAATCAACACGGTTAAATGCATAAACTTTCCCAATACCTATAGCCGATGCATAGATCCAGCGTTCATCTTCGCTAATAGTAACGTCATAACCAAACTCTGCTCCGGCAGCATCACGATCTGCATCAGGCAAAATTAAAACTTGATACTCTAAGAATAAATTTTGTGCTGGATTTCTATATATTACAACTGCTGCACCTTCGCTGTTTTCAGTTTCTTTTGCACCAGCAACTGCATAGTTAGTTGCCATTGCAATTGAATTGCCTAAGGATTCAACTCCGTTGATATCTGCTACTACTCGATTAAACGAGTATTCATTGTTATCTTTATTGTAGCAAAATAATCCGCCAATGCCACTAAAATATTCTGGTGCGCCAACAATACATCCAGACCCATTTAAACCTTGCGTTGCACTAGTACCAAAACCAATATTTGATGCAGCACCAGGTGGGATTTGACTTTGACTCAGCGAAAATGGCACACGTTTTTCGTAAACTTTCCATTTACCATTAATATCACTGTTAACCCAAATCTTATCGCCTTCAAATAAACGTGTGTTGAATTCGCTGTTTACAGCATCACTAGCTTGATCTAATCTAGCCGTCACTAGTTTGAATGCAATGCCAAGTCCAGATAAGGTTGATTCATTGCCGGAAATAACTCCATCAATAATAATTGATGTTGCATCATTGATTTTTTTAACTCGATGCGCTCCGTTAACATTGGTACTAAATTGTTTAATAACAATAATATCATTTACAGATAATCCGGTTGGCTCATTAAAAATTAAAGACAACGTTCCGTTTAAATTATCAATTACTGTTACTAAATCAGGTGAAATGCTATCACAACGATATACGTTCCAATCGTAAACATTAGAACGTGCTACCCAAATGTGTGTTCCATCACGTACTTCATTAAGTCGATTGTTAATAGCCGATAGATCAGACAAGTCAAATAATACAATATTGACATCGTCGGTGTTAACAAAACCAGCAGTTGGTAAATTAGTATCAGTTAAACTTTCTGTTAATTCTGGTAGAATGTTTCGTGTTGTATTTTTAATACTTTGTTTATAAATGGCATCAACTGCAATAAATTGATCTGCATCAGAATCGTCTCCGATAAATCCAATTTCAATTGTGCTTGGATTAGCTCGTAATGATTCTTTGTTGAGTGCAAATTCTACAAAACGCTTGTTATCGTTAGCACCATATGTTGCACGTTTAATTGCCCAGTTTTCATAAATGTCATATTCTGCTTGTTCTTTGTCAAATTCAACACCTTGGAATAATTTAGCATTTGCTGGCGTGCCTTTTTGTCTAATTAAGTTTCCATATATTTGAACCTGACTAATGTCATCTAGGTTCAATGCTTCTAAGTAATCTCTAGTACGGAAACCAGTTAATCCAAGGCCGAGCAAATCAGCATCAGATTCTAGATTAGCAACTGCATTATTATAATAGTTGCGCATTTGGTCCGCTTTATTATTGATGTTTGGCAACAATCCTTTACTAAAGTTATCATAATCTACTTTTGACCATTGATCAAAATCAAATTCTTCACTTGGCTGAATTTTAATAGCCGCGGTCCAGTATGCGTTCTTATACTTAACAATATCGCCTTTGTTATAACTTTGGTTTGCATTCCACGTTGCAACATTATCTTGATTAAGAATAAACCCTTGTGCATCAAGTTGACCGTTCCATTCAAACGTTTTATATCCATCGATACGCAAACGTTGCTGACGCAACCCAGTAACCGGTTGGTACATCAAATCATTGAAAATGCTAACATTATCAAATACTAACACGTGTTCGTATGCAGTTGCACGTAAACGCAGGTAACTAATGCTTTTATCTGCTGCAAGTGATGTAAGTTTGAAATTATTATCTAAACGTGTTACTGCATAATCTCTTTTTAACAACGGCTGGCGATTTTGGTCAAGTGGTTGTTCGTTAATTGCTAGGTTACCTAAATCATCTACAACTGCACGAGCACGCTGATATTGAAGTTGGTTTGCTGCTGGATTTAAATTAATTAAACTACCAGTGCTCCATCCTTGGTTAGCCCAATATAAAAATTCATTAGACATTTGAGCCCAATTAAGCGTATAATTATTTTCAATGTCTTCAAATATTAAACCAGAACTCTTTAAGAATTCTCCGTAGCTTGCTAAGAAATCAATAACGCTATTAATGTTAGTAAATGTGTAACCATAAGGCACACGCACTACACGGTTAGTGAAACTACGCGGAAGTCTATATCTATTAGATCCAAAATTAATAGTTTCGTAGTCGCCACCAATACTACTTTGTAAGATTCTAAAGTACGCTTCTGTTTGACTATTTCCATAAACTGCATATCCTCTATCGGTCTTTTGAACCATTACGCTCGAATACTGTAGATCTCCAAACGGTTGATTTTTGTAAAGCAATACACTGTAACTTTCGTCCGGAATTAAAAGACTAGTATTGGAACTATCAGGACTGGATTTGTCTGTAAAAATCTTTAGGTATTTCTTATCTGTGAATCCTGCAATACGATAACATAGTCGAACATCAACGTTTGACATATCGTTATCTAACTCTTCTGACGATTCGATGCCAATACTTCTGTTATATTCTACAATCCAGTTAATATAACTGTGTTTTGGATTTGCTACATCAAAAATTTCCACATCTCGGATATCAAGTCTCTGACGGCCATCATATACATACTGACCTATTGAATTACTGTATTTGTATCTGTCGCAATCGACCATTAATGAGAAATATTCTGCCGGTTTAGTTAATGCAAATAACTTTTGTACAGCAAACGGCCAGTTGCTTGAGCGTCTCCAGGCTGCTTCAACAGGACCAATGTCTCCTGCTACCCAACTCTTTTTAAGATCAGTTTGGTTGAAGTCTGCTACAAGTGTCGCCATTGGATCTTGTAGATTGCCTTCGCTGTCAACTGGAATAATGCTAGTTAAACCAGGACGCACAAAACGAGAATCATAACGTTCGTTGCCTGGCTCATTAATGTACCCAACTTCAAGGTCTTCCCACATTACCAAGTTACCAGAAGTCCATGGTGCAGGACCATAACGATCTTCCCACCAGCTAGGTTCGTCTGTAATACCTAACATTTCCCATGGGTGGGTGTGCGGACGATCTGTGTCGTAATAATATTTGTAGATTCCTCTCCATCCGCCTTTTAATAAACTACCATCAAGCCTGCTAGATGCTGCACTATAATTCCATGTAAATTCGTTAGCTGCATCATAACTTTGTGTTTTGTAATCTAACTTGTGCCAACCTACCCAATTTAATAAACCTTCGGCAAGTATTTCGGATACTTCTTGATCTGTATAATCTGTTTCTCTAAATTTACCAGGAATTACATCACATGTAGTAAGTGGAACGTCGCCGCTGTCTAAACTCTTTAGATTACTGTAAATTCTATTTTCAAATTCTAATAATACATCGTCACGCACGTCATTAAATGCAATCGTAATAGATCCATCGTGACCTTGTATTACATTACGCGGTGTTACATATGTGTCATCTTCATAAATTGCTGGGTCAAAACGAGGAAATAGCCCTAGTTTTGTCGGAGTCTCGGGAACATAACTTCCATAAGTTGATGCGTACTCGCGGATAACAATTTCATCACCGATGTCTGCATCAAACGTTAATGTAATTCGCGGCCCGTCGGTTGCTACAACGTAATGACTATCTTTACGTAATAAAACATTGTTGCGATATACTAATAAACCAAAACTATTTGCCGTTGTAAAATCGTATACATTAATTGTATTATAGTTTCTTGTGCTAATAACCGATACTGTATAAGTGGTTTCTGCATAATCACCGCCAAACGGAATCATGTCGCTCCAATAATAAGTGCTATTACTTGATTTTCCGTTATTAATATCTGCTAGAGCAGTATCAAGAATTTCTGCTGCGGTTAGTCCATAAGTTTCGTTATTTTCAACCCAGTTTAAAATTTGATTTTTAAACTTTTCATACTGTTTTGCATTGTAATCAAGTGAATTAAAGAAGTCATATTCTGCGTTTCTCAAGAAAAACGCTGCTGGTGCAACCGGAGCTGAATGTTGTACAATAACGTCGCCGTACGAAGGAACATATCCTTGGTCGCGTAGGTTATTTGCACCGTTAATTTCGCCAGAGAAGCCGTTAACATTCTCAACCAAGCGGTTGTAATGATTTCTGATCGTGCCTAGTGTAAATGTTGAAGAATTTTCACTAAAAATATTACTTTCTAAATTGCTAGGAACTTCATAGTATGCTACTGTGCTTGATGTTTTACTAATAACTTTAACTTGTACTAGATCGCCTATACTAGCAATTCCTTGATCAAATACTACAAAAGTTTGCCCGTCAAAGACATTTGTTGAATATGTACTTGGGTTTACAAATTTATTGTTTATATAAACTTTAATAGCAGGGATTGATAAATCTGTTCTCGGTGTAACGTCTAACGATAAAGGAGCTCCTGCATATTCATACGTAAACACCTGCCTAGACCAATTGCGATCAGCACTGGTTGTCCAACCAATTTCAGTAGAATATTCAGTGTGTGATGTATATTTTCTCGCAAACCCATTTTTAGTTGCACCGTTAACACTTGCAGAGTCAACAACATAAACAAATGTGTCAGTGTATTGATTATTATCAAAAACAATATCGCCAATATTATCAATATTTAGATAAGTTAGGCTGAACCCTAACACAGGATCAACTGTTGAGCTGGTTCCTGTTTTGTATGAAAATAACTTTGACCCTGTAAATGTGGTACTTGGGTATACATATGTATTGCTATAACTATATCCATCGGCGTCAAAAATATCAAATAATGGTGCTTGATTTACCGCGGTTTTTTCCTGTGCCACTGTCCAACTGATTCCATTAAACACATAATGTTTACCTGTCTGTGTGAGTCCACTTGTGCAGAAAACAACTTGATCGGCAAGTATTACATCATCTTCAGCAGGATAAAGATTAATAATTTCTCCATACGCTGTTGAATCATCATCAGGATCAACAATTTGTACCGTATAAATTTTGTTGCGTACTTCTGGATCTGTATCTGCGGCAAATACAACTCGTGATCCATCGGTTAATGAATATCCGTCAATAGAATAACCTGCACTACCATGAATATTTGATAATGCATCTGTTGCATTAAAATCAATTACATCAATCGGGTTCGTTGCTTCTGTACCAAAATTATATAATCGAGTACCAGCGTCAAATTCAATAATAGGACGTTTTGCTCTATACGCATTGTCTAAATCAACAATAGTATTGTTATACTCAGCAGTTGCATTAACAACATCTATATGGAACCAACGATTACTACGTGTCCATGGGTTTAAATCTAAGCTAGAACGTTTAATTGTTAAGTAATCTAGATCCTGTGGTGCATTGTTTGTACCAGAAACATTGTTTACATATGTATCCGGGGTTACTAAATCAGTAACCATTACTAACTTAATAGATTCGCCCACTCCTTCAACATAGTATTCGTTTCCGCTATATGTTTCAGGGTTAGTTGTTCCTTGAAATTTAATTTTTAAGCCGTTGGTAAGAGTGACGCCATTTGGGCTTGTGTATGTTTGCTTATCTAAAATATCAGCTATATCTAACGATTCAGACCCTTCTTGATCAACTAGTTTAATTACACCAAACTGATTCGCTGTATTCCCATCCTGGTAATATAATACATCATTAGCCGCAGTTAATAATGGGATTTCTTCAATAAAGCCTGATGCATTTTTGTAAAAGCTACGGTTGCTATATTCCGCACCATACCCAATGATAAACTTTTCATCTGTGCTGATTGTATCGACTGCGATTAACTCAATATATGCTCCGTCGTCAGTACTGCCGTTAGGACGTACATATGTAACTCTAAAAATACTATAACGTTCTTCACGTGTATCTAAATAAACTGTTTCTTCAAAGGTTGATTCGTCGTAAGGATTATTGTCGTTGTCGTATAACCCAACACGCTGCCAACCTAAGTCTTCACTATCGCCTTCTTGCGGATTAATAAAAACAATGGTGCGCCCTTCTAGATCGGTGATACCGTCAATCCCTGTAAACTCACTAACCTGTTGATGGTTAACGCTATCAAATCTTGCCAATGTAGCAAGATCAACTTGTCCGATATCCGTTAAATCATAATAAAACTGCTGTGCATCTGCGGTTGGAACATTAAATGTTACGGTTCCAACATTGTCACCGTTATTAACAACACCGAGAACGTTGCGACTATTAATATTAGGCGAATAATTTAATGTACCATCTACCCCGGCTTCGGATTGAATCCAAAACCCGCTTTCTTGATTAACATTAAAAGTATAGGTTCCACCTCTAACTAGTGTTAGCGTTGGGTTACTACCTGCAACTGTTGATAAGTTGTAAGATCCATTAACAGTAGTAACATCAAAATCATCAACAACAGCAACAGTAGTTGCACGCACATCAACCGCATCCGGGCCTTCTGGCAACCAATAATATTGTCCGTAATTAATAAACTTATCAAAATCAATTAACGGATTCCACGAATACGTTTCGCTAGCAAACAATCTATCATGACGTGTTACGTTTGCACCTTTAACTGCAAGTGCATCAATGATCCCTGGGTAAGTGATTACATCTTCAACATCATTATCATTATTAGTAAAAACAACGCCTGGTTCAAGTTGATAATTGGTTCGTAATGCAGACGATTCCAGCAAATAACTGTCACCTAACGACACACCAGGTCCAAAACGACGACCAATATACCCTTGAGTTCTTTTTAATTTAGGTTGCTGTGTTAATTGGTCTAGTGTAGCATTTAAGAACTCGCGATTAACGTCGGTTCTAAAAATTTCAGGTAAAAAATCAACTGAACGTATACGTGCCATTTATTATACCACTCCGCTTGTGTTTGTTAGTCTTAGTTGGCTTGCTGTTAAACTATCGACAATTTGAACATCGCTTACTGTTGCGGCGCTAACAAAAATTTCGTTTGCATCACAACCAATTTCATATAAGTCGCCAAAGCTCTTGTTTGGATCTTTTGGTAATAAAATTACACTACCAACAATGCCACCAAGTTCTTCGTGTATAAATGATGCTAATTCTGAGAAATAGAAAGTTTCACCAAAATCCCAATTGTCAATATTAAAATATGTATTAATTGTTTCAATAACACGACTTTTAATTTCTGAGTTACTTACAACTGTGTTTTCAAGTTTAACTACTTTGATATATGCTTGCAAAGCAGACTCTGCTTTACTACCAAATAAAGGTTTAAATTCAACACTGTTAAAAATCATGTTGTCACTAACCATCTTGTAATTGTTTAATGATTCATATAATGTAGTTAATTCGTCTGTAGTTGGTTGTAATGGTTTAGTAACTGTTCCTGTTGTGTCTTGAACATAACGCTGATATTCAGTGTAATAATTAGCAGTAACAAGAAACAAGTCAATAATGTTCGTTGATCCGGGATTAATACGGCGTGTTTCTGGGCTATTATGTTTGTACTGGAATTGAATATCTCCTCGACCTGTTTTGCCAATATAGCCTGTATCTTCTGCAATAGTGCGTACATTATTGCTAACAGTTAAAACAAAGAATTTTGATTCTTCATATGCATAAAACACCTGTCCATCACTGTATTCAGATTTAACTAATTCGATTTCGTCTTGCGTCCCGTATATAGTATTAATAGTAGTTGTAGATAGCGGCAAATAACGTTCTAGGTTATCAAAATCAACTGTTTGTTCAAAGAATACCAATTTACTATTGGCATTTACACCTGGCGCAACTAATGTATTGAAAAAATCAGGATCATCAGGAACACCATCTTCATCTGTATCAGCAAAGCTAACTTCTACATTAAAGTCATTAACAAATCCATCAGATTCTACTGTCTGTCCAATAATGTCAAGACGTACTTCACCTATTAATGGACTATTGCTGTCTGGTTGACTATTGGTCTTTAATACCATAATATAATCGTTAACTGTTTTACCAGTTTTAGGATCATAAATCTTTTGATTGTTTTCATAGAAGAAGCGTGTTTCTGCTACACTCGAGAAATAATAATTTAATGTGCGGCTAGTAACTGTGTAATTGGTTCCTGAACTAATAAATTTAACTAACCAACTAGCATCTAACCCTAAGTTAGAAGTATCACCGGCATTAGTTAAATCAAACGCACCGTCTTCGTTTAAGTTGTTGGCACTAATAATATACCATTCACTAGTTTCGTTATTATACCCTAGACCAAAGTCTCTGTATAACTCAATTTGTGCTAGCATACTTTGTTCTAATGCTGTTGGTAGGTCTGTATTGAATACTGGAATTACAGAATCAGCAATGGCGCCGGTTGGAACATAGTTGTTTAGTGTTACAGGACCTACTCCGTCGGTATCGTTGCCTGCACCGCTGTTTGTTCCGTTGCCTACCAATGTTTTAACGCTAGCCCATATCTCTGTTCTTTGTCCTGGGCCAGTTGGTGTTCCTGTTTGTAGTCTGTTATTGCGATCAAAGTATTGTCCGCTAGGTGCAACAAACTTAACCAAGCAATTTTGATCTACAAACTGTCTATCATCACCAATTGTGCTGCCAACTGCAACAGTAGCATCATCGCTGTCATAAAAGTAACCAGTGGTTTCGTTTACTAAACTTGTGCTACGATTCCAGTTCATATCAAAGATTTCTAAATCTTTACGTGCAAATTGATCGTAGTAAAAATGCAACATCGGTCTGTCAGAAAGCACAGGTTCAACTTGATTTCGAATTACATTTTCAATGTCGTTTTTGTCAACAAATGTAAATCCAAACGCTGATTCTGAAAATTCTTCGTAGAATAAGCCATCGCCGCCAAAAGTATTAATACTAGAGTATTTTCCAGTCGGATCAACTAGATCCAAGTATCTACTAGTACCAATGTTGCTACGATTAACTGCTTTTGATTTAATAATAGAACTAAACTGAGTATACGGGAAGTTATTATAATCTTCACCATTAACCATTCTATTCTGTGTGTAATAACGTGCCGGAGCACGGCGTTTAATGTCTGCAATTGTTTCTCTTGCACGACTGTTACTAACGTTGTTTTGCAGTCCTAGTGTAAATGTCGCTGTTTCTAAACGACCTTTACGGCTTACATATGTTACGCTAACGTCAATGTTTTGCATTTCGTTAGGATTAATTACATATTCAAGTCCGTTTGAACTACGTGTGTAACTGCGGAATGTTCCTACTGGAATTTCTGAAAATACACCATCACCAAAATTTACGGTAATTTGGTCATTTGCTCGGCTAGTTATTGAGAATAATTTTCTATTAACGCCTTCTTCTTGCAAGGTGTTTCCATAGATGTTTTCAACTTGTGTCCAAGATTCAACAATTGCACCAGTTGAACTATTAATTTTATATAACCATACATCATTATTATTAGTACCTTCAATATTAATATCAACTGTACGGTTAGCAATACGTTCAGGTAGGTTAAAATCGCGTGTTTCTAATGCACCTTGTTTGAAATAAAAGAAATAACCAGTTTCGGTACTGCCAAACCCTAAACCATCATTACGGTAAAGTAAATTAAAATCTCCGCCTGGTTGAGGTGTATTTTCATAGATATAAGTTTTGTTAACGCTGGTGCCACTAACTACTTCAAATGACATATTAACGCCATCGACTTGTGCAGTAAATGGAACTACCGGTAATAAATTAGGTGCTAAGTTAATAGTGTATTCGCTTGTATTAACTCCTAAAATGTTTTGTGAGTTTCCTGGATTACCAACAGTTTGGCTATCAATTAAAATAGCATTAACGATTGTTTTAAACTGTTCCTGCCAGTCTGGGTTTGTGCGATCGTTCCATTTAACTGTTACGTTTGCTAAACTGTTACGGTTATAATCTAACACAGTTTCTGTTGTTGAAACTGCTGTAACTTTTAGATATCCGCGAGCTGCTTGATTGCGCTTAGGTGTGTATCCAACTAATTTTGCTAGATTAACAACACTATCGCGGCGCTCTGCTGTATCTAAGAAATTTTCACGACTGTTTAAATCAACACGAAAAGAAAGACTCTGGCCCATAAATGCCATTAAGTCAAGCATAGCAACAAATTCTGAAGATTCTACAAAGTCGTTAAACGATTCTGGGTAGTACTGACGAAGATAATCTACAAAGGATTTACGAAGTGTTTCAAAGTTATAGCTTTGAAAGTCTGCTTCTCTATATGTTTGATAGATTCTTTTCCAGTCTTCGATACCAAAAATAGTAGTTTGACGTGAAGTTGTTGCCATGTTATAATACTCTTACTTTATAATCGTATTATTTATGGAAGTTATAAACGGCGTAGTTTATACAAATGATGCTGTTTGAGATTCTTCGTCAAATTTAATTTGAAGTACCTCTGGATTTAATCCCGGAACAAAAGTTACCACAAGTTCTAGAATGACTCCGTTTGGGTCGGTTGTAACAATTACATCATTGATACGAATTCTTGGGTCGTAGGTTGTTGTACGTTCTAGTTCTGCGGTAATCTGCCGCACAATATCGGGCGTGTTTGGTTCAAAAATAAAATTCCAGAGACGTGTTCCAAACGACGGGCGTCCGGGTAGCTCTCCTTCTCGAATTGTAAGTGCATTTAATAAATCGCGTTTGATTAACTCATTATCGGTTAATGTAAACTTTTTATATTGATTTATTGTACTAAAACCTTTAAAACGTGCCATATGTTTAAACCCATGTACCGGTTGCTCCGGTTCCTTTATTATTTACTGTATAACAAACCCATTTGCCACCAGCAGCCTCGCATTCGGCTTGTGTTGGTCCAATTAATGTTGGGTCTGAACACGAACACACTTCAACAGATTGATCGCCAGAAACTACATTATTAAATGTATCTGTTAAACCGCTGAGCGATGGTAATTGAAAATTACTTGCCTGCACAATGCCTGTGTAATTTGGAGGAGCAATTTTAGAATTCCCAATTAATCTTGTAACTGTAGCATCAATACCTGCACGATTAACAGTTTGTGTTACTGCCGGCGGAGTGATTGTTACTGGTCCACTACCGCCACCGCCGCCAAATAATCCGCCAAGTAAGTTGCCAGCAAAACCACTTAATACTCCGCTTAATGCACCACCAAGTGCTCCACTAACTCCACCAATTAAATTTCCAGCAACATCACTGATAGCACTAATGCCGCCAATGCTGCCTGCTAAGTCTCCTAGACTGCCCGATATACTTCCGGTTATATCACCAAAAATTTCTCCGCCCAAGTCAGCGAATCCTCCGGTAATTTGTCCTAACAATTCTCCAGCGCCACCATTGATAAAACTTCCTAGGTCTGTACCAAACTGCCCTAGTGCGCTACCAAAGCCTCCGGCAAAGTCTCCAAGACTGCCAGTTAAATCTCCAAACCCAACATCACCAAAACTTATATCACCTAGTCCTAGTGTATCACCAATGCCGCCTGCAAATTCACCAATGCCGCTGGTAACATTTCCCAAAATGTCTCCAGCACCACCAACAATTCCATTAATGCCATTACTGATTACTGAACTTCCACCTAGCTCGGGTAAAAGTTTATTATCTACAAAATCAATAGCATATTGACCGCCGCGCCCTGTTAAATCCATTGCTGCACCTTCTAGAGGACCTGGTATGTTTCCACCAATCCAATCATTAGTAGCACCTACACCAAATTTTGATGCTACATTTGTTACACCTGCTACAATATCCGCATCTTCAAATCCAGTAATGGTTCCGGTAGATTTAAGTCCAGATAGTGCGTTACTCATTATATCTGTTTGTACTACACTTTGTAATGGTCCATTGCCTAACAGTGACTCAGCCGCAGTAATGCCTTCCTTACCAGTCCATACTGTTGGACTGCTTAATACTGTTTCTAGTTGTGCAGGATCGTCTAAAAAGCGTTCAACTGTACCGGGTTTAATATAATTGTTTGTTTCAAGTGCTTGCGCTGTGATGCCATACTTGCCTACACCTGCACCTAAAATACTCTCAGCAGTAGATCCAGTTTGCGAAACAATCCTATTAGTCATTTCATCAACGGAAAGACTGTTAGCACTTGCAACTGTTTTTGATTGCTGTGCTAGTACTGTTCCAAATTGTGTTGGGTCAATAGACCCAAGTGTTTCTGTAACCCTGGTTTGCGATGCTAGATCACTGATATCTACACCAAGAATTGCCATTATTCATTTCTCACAGGAATATCTTCACTAAGCGAATTCATCTTAGCAACAACTTCTTCACTAGCTGCAATACTTGCACCGTCGCCAGCATCAAATGTAACGTTTGTTGCAACGCCTTTATTATGATGAACGTATGGTTCATGTGTTGGGGCACGTGTTACAATACTTTCTAGTGTGCCTTCGGCACTTGCCCAACCTGTGCTTCCGTGTGTTACATCTGGCAATTGTGTTCTTGTACCGTAAATACCGGGCGAAGCTGGAAGTGCAGGACCAGTATTTAATAATACCAATGCACCCTTAACACTAGTTGGTCCTGTGGCACTGATACTTGCAGCGGTTTCGCCTTTGAGTGCTAACATGCCATCGCTTTTAACACTAATAGATTTAGTGCTGTACATGTTAACTGCTTTTTCACCAATTAAACTTAGTATTTCCTCACCTTCAACAAACGCTGCTTTCTTTCCGTGTAAACTTGCTGTTACACCACCGTATAAATTCAAACTTTGATCTGCGTGAATGTTTACGTCGCCTTGTGAACGTAAATTAATTGAGTTAGCGGCATACATATCAACTGTACCTTCTTTGCCTAGTTCAACCCAGGACTGTCCATTGGCATGCATGATGTGCAAGCAATTACCATCATCGCTTAGTGTAATTTGATGTCCTTTAGCTGTGCGAATACGCACTAAATTATCGTTGCCGGTAATATCACCGTCATCCATAATAAATGAATGCCCGCCTTTGCGTCCAACAACTTCTAAGTCGTCTTGTGTAACACCACCACTTGCAAAACTTTGTTTAATATTATATTCGGTAATACCAGACTTATAAATTGGGCGACCGGGTGTTAATATACCAAACACATTACTAGGAGATTCTCTATATGCCGTAGAACCAATCGGACCTCGAACACGATCATTAATTACACCTTGCTGATACATAGTCGCTGCGGTTACAGCATGAACCGGTCTTGGTGCAGCAAATGCTTGAGAGTTTTCTCTAACCTGTGGGTTTTCTACATTCATTTCCGCAACCGGTAATCGAGTAGCGCCAGCAAAACGCTGTGCTTGTTCGTCGTTATCAGTTACAAACGTAGAGCTTGCGCCAACAGCAGGAACCATGTGCATTAGATCTGGATCAGGAATACAACCAAAGTAATACCCTTGGTTAGGATCGCCTTGCACAAACATACACATTACTTTTACACCCATGTCAGGAACAGTAAACCACATACCGTAGGAGTTTGGGTTTCCATCGCCATTGCCTTTTCCGAACCCATCTGTTGATCCAGCATGCGGAGTATTGCCAAAAAATGGACTCATATAACGCACTGTGCGCCAACTTGACGAATCTTCTTTATCCTGCCCGCCTAACTCTGGAATGTATACTTGTATACGTCCGATACGTGCCGGATCTCTATTGTTCATTACTTCGCCAATAAACGGACCTGGATCACTAGGGAATCCACCACGTTCTACTTTGTAGTTACTAGGGCGTCCTCTTGTACGTTGTATGTTCTCTGCCATGTCTTACCTATTATAATCCTCTAAAAAATGGGTCTGTGTTTCTATCCATTTCAATTTTACGATTTTGAGCATCAAGCAATCGTTTATTATTTTCTGGTTGATTGCCCGGCGGGAATGAAAGAAAATCTCCATTAATATCATAAGCACCCAATATCTTATCTACCACTGCTCCGCTACGTGCAACCGATACTCTACGTTGCACCTTGGTACCATAGAACGGATCATAATCTTCAACAATACTTGGGCGATTACTGTCAATTGATTTAATGTAATTATCGTATGCTGTCTGGGTGTTTGCACTAAATTCTACACCGTTATAAACAAAGTTTCCTTGTCCATCAGACTGTGCTCCTGCGGTATTGTTAACAGGTTCTGGAGCGGCTGGTGGTGGTGGTGGCACTGGATTTTCAAACTCAGGCTCTGCTTGTGGTTGTGTTGTTCCGTTTACTACAACATCTCGTGCAGGATCAGCCGGTGCAGTAGGTTGCGGTGTAGGCGGATTTGATGTTGCAGTTGGCGTTAACGGAACCTCTAAGCTATTAGTTGGCATTAACATTAATTCTTGTTCGTCAAATGCTTGTTCAAATTCGACATCTGTAATGTCACCACTTGCTGATGTTATCGGTTGTGTATTAACCACACTAGCATCTGAATCTTCTTCATAGAACTCACGTTCCTGTCTAGCTAATTCTGCTGCTTGATCGCCGCCTACTGTGATACCATATGTTTCAGCAGTTTGGTCTAATAAGTCAATATCAACTTCGTCCAATGTCTGCGTATTTTGTGGTGTTCTATTGTTAGAATCAACAGTTAATGCAATAGATCCATCTGCTAATCGTTCGGCATCTTTATCATCTCGCCAGGTCATTAGTGTGCCTTTAAGATTTTGTGTGAATAACCCGTTTTGTAACATCGTTGTGATTTCGTTTGCACGATATGCTAGAACAACTGTATCTGTTGCTCCTGAGATGTCAACTACACCTTTATTAGGATTATTATATCCAATGTTTTGCAACCCAGTGTCTTGATAATCTGCCGGTGTGTTGTATTCTACAGAAAAGTACACTTCTGACGCATCATAGTTCACACTACCGTCTGGTAAAAACGGTGCATTTCCGACTTTTTGTTTGCTTACTTTTGGAGAATAAAATATCTCACTTTGAGCGATCCAGTCTGGATCACCAACAACAGTAAGTTCTGCCATTGCCATATCTGCAGGGCTATACAAAACACTTGCCACACTAGAAGTTGCTTCGCTTGACCGATTAACGCCACCTAAATTTGCTTCGTTGGAACGAGGCATATAAAAATTTCTAGTTACATGAATGGTGTTAATTTCAGTAGGATTTGTTAACCCTTCGGGACCAAACTGTTGATAATACAAGTAATTGAAGTCTTGTCTAAAGTCAATGATTTCCGTATTTTCTCCAGTAAACCAATAAGGATAACGTTTATGTACTCCTCTATAGTATGCACCCGGAAAATACGGACTTTTAACATCACTAACACCATATCGCTTAATTGTGTACTTAATTGTATAAGCATAATCCATTGTTTGTGGATTAATTTTATCAGAACGCGGTGTTACTGTACTTACAACTTTAAACCACTGGAATACTTTGCTTGCACCTTCTTTAACAACAGGTTTGCCTGTGCGTTTATCAACAATAATATTCTGTTGTGCTTTTACAAATTCACTTTCTCGAACAACTAGTTCAATTGCTTGAATAATACTTGTACCGGCTGGTAAACTCTTACGTCCTTGTGTCTTGTCAACTCTATCGGTGTTTGGTGCAGTTGGATTGGCCTTATCTGAAGGCATAGCAGATTGATTTTTATCAACATTTAGATCTACTACAACTTTTTTAGTATCGATTTCTGAGCCTTCTTCAACTTCAATAATGTAACGGTTTGCAAATTCTTTTCCGTATGCACGCTCACTCTCAACATTTAATGCATTTGCTAATCCAGTATAAATGGTTACGTTATTTTTAGTGTCTATAGTATTATTTTCTAATCGAGGATTAAATTCGTCATCTGCATATCCTTCGCCTGCGCCGCCAATCCCTAAAATACTTGCAACAGTACCACCTTGCAATTCAATATTAAATGGTAATGCACCGTGTGTACCGGCTTGAGAATAAAAACTCTGAATAGCTGCGCATGCACAACGGTATTTGATCATTTCTGCCGTCATTGAAAATGTAATGCCAGTAAAAATAAACGGAATAAATTTTTCACTAAAAGCACGTGCATCAGATGTTGGTTCTACTTTTGATCCATCAACTATATTACCGTATTCGTCATAACCATAAAAACGAATAACCATTAAATAATTTTGTGCTGCATAATTAATTTTATCAGAAGGGTAACCTTTTCTAATATGATAATCCTTTACGGCTTTATGTAAACTATCCAAGAATGTCAATCCGTTTGGTTCTTTAACAGTAAAACTTATTTCAAAAGAGTTACTTACAGATTGTGTTGATGTGCCAGAAATTAATCCTTTAATTTCAATATCGTCAAGGTAAAAATCTAAATGAAAGTTTTCATCTCTAACTGCTCCGAATGTTCCTGGTGTTCCGGATGCTGCTGCACCACCACTTTGTATTAATAAAGGTAATCCAGCTACACTTTTAATACCTTGATTAAAAATACGTTCCGTTGCTGGCTTATCTAGCATATAAAGACTAACTGCATATGTCATTGTAGCAAATCCTTTAAACGGATTTGGTTTTGCTACAATTTTTTCTAAAAATTCTTTTGGTATTGGACTCGCACCATCAGACCCACGTGCTATGTTTGGATCTGATATTGTAGCTGCTTCAGGAGCAACCGGTTCTTCTTTATTAGGAGCATATACTTCTGCTCCAATACCAGTTTGTAAATTTCCTGATCCTGTGCCAAGTCCATTACCAGGCAATGCTGCATCTTCAGCTAGTGCAAGTTGGTCAATGTCTGCGGGTTGCGCATTTGTTGCTCCACCTTGAATTCTGCCATCTGTGATTAAACCATCGGTGTCAACTGTTGCATTTGTAGGGTTGCCTAAATATTCTGCAGACCCGTCTGATAACATTTCACCTGTACTTACAGCAGGAGGCACATTAAAAACATCAAACGCAGGATCTTCTGCTTCCAGCACAATCGTTTCTGTATTTCCTGCGGTAAATGGCATCAGTGCAGCACTTGTGCCCGGTTCCATAACAACTTCTGTGTTTGGTGGCAACACTGCAATGCCGCTAGGTCCTACGATGTAATCACCGTTTGCTGCTTGTTGAACACCTGTGCCTAGATGTACTTCCGTTGCAGTATCTGGAGTAATTCGTAATGTTCCGTCTGCAGCTAATCTAACCTGAGATGCAGGGCTAACTTCAATGCCGCCAGTAGTAGGATTAAACTCTACGGCACGTGTTGGTGCAAACACTGGTTTTGCTGCGTCTGGTTGTACATTAACATTGCCTAGCGCAGGATTAGAATCATAATTTGCATTGATTGTACTTCCGGGCATTGCAACAGACACTGGTGCCGGACCCGTACTAAAACTAGATAGTGCTGCATTAGCATTATAGCTAGGCGCCGGTTCTGGTGAAATTGCATCTACAGTTTCACCAGTAAAATTATACGTATTTGCATTTTCTGGTAACCCTGGAACTGCGGTATTTGCTGGCGGAGGCAATACACCAGTTGGGCGAGTTGTTACTGTTGCAGGCGTATTTACATTGCCAACTGCATTTGACGATGCTGGTGTAGCACCGGTTAACGGATTATAATTCGATCTTGAAAAATTAAATCCGTTTAAATTTACAACAGTTTCACCAGATGGCCAACGCTTTGCTTCAAGGGGGCGTCCAGCGGTGGTAAAATCTCCAGCCTTAGTTGGAAGATTTTCAAATAAAACATTGTAATATAAGTCACCGTTTGGATCAACGTAAAAGTTTTTACTATCAACGTTACCGGCACCTGTTATGGTAATATTTGCCACGTTAGAATCCTAGCGTTTCTCTAAGTGTTTCCAACGAGGGCAAATAAATCTGTGTGCCAACTCTAAAATCGTAAAGAGGATCAACCAAGGTATTTGGGTTACGTTGTGCAAATACCCACCATAATTCACTATTGCCATACAAGTCATGTGCTAATAAATCCGGACGCAAATTGTATACTTGATTAACAATAAACAATTTATCATCACTTTTCTTAGGTATTTTTCTGTTTACCATTAGATCCAGATAAAACTCGTTATTGCGTGTTTCGTAATAAGGACTTGTTGCTGTGTATGTTGTCATTACCAAATACCTTTCTTAATTAAACTACCATTTGCAAAATCACGTAAACTAAAATCTTTGCTAATTTGGTTACGTGTATTAATTGGCAAGAATGTTAAGCTAAAATTAATTCTTGTTGGAACGTATGTGTCACCACCGGTAACTTTAGTTAGCCCGCTAATAGATGAGCTTATAGGACTTAGTACCTGTGGACTACCAAATATGCTATCTAACCCAGATGTAATTAATCTACTTAATGCACTGCTCCATCCTTGATAACCACCCGATGTATTTCTACCTAGATATTGATCACCGGTAGTAGTTGAGTTTGTGGTTTTAATATAATCGACATTATCCGGTAACGTGTATTGGAATACTGTTAGCGCACAAGGATGCTCGTTAAATTGATACTCTCCAAGTCCGGTCATGTATAACAACGGAGGCGGTGTTCCACGTTCTCGGTCTTGTCCATAAAACATTTTAGTTGCTGATTTAAAAAAGTGCATTGTAGCAAGCAAATAATTTGCCTCTGCTGTATCTTGCGCAGTAAATTCTGCATTTACAATAATGTTTTCAACATGACTACCAGAATAAAAGTATCCGCGATAATTGCTGTGTGTTAAATCATAACTTGCATATCGTGCGTTACTGGATACCGTAATCGACGGCATGTACGGGAAAATAACACCATCGGTGTCACGCAATGGTGAAAGTATTCCTGGACTAGAACTATTATATAGATAGTCTGCAAACGGGCTGAGTCTAACTCTAAATCGCCAATCACCTCGGTTAATGGTTTTGCGTGCATCTTTGATACTGCGCTGCTGTGCATATGCTTGTTCTGCTGCAACTGTTACTGGGTCGTACAAGTTAGGTGTAGTCCCAATTGGAACACATTCCATTGTTTCGTCATCGTAATATTCTGATCCAATTAGGCAACCATTTTCGTCGCGTTCGTCGACTGGCAACGGGTTGCCTAAATAATTTGATTGTTGTCCAACTGGTACACAAACACCATCTGTATCATCATATACTTCTAATCCAACTCTACATCCGTATTCGTCGTATTCTGGTCCGCCTTGTGGGTCAGCACCGTATTGCCAATTATCTGGCATATCTTCGCGCGGCACCCATTCGCCCAAATCGTCATTATATACAAACGCATTCTGGTCGCGAGCTTGCCAATCTTCTGGTCTGTCATCTCGCGGTACGTACTCACCTAAACTGTCATCATACCATAAATTAGGGTCATTAGCAGGACTAAACTCGTCATCATAAAGTGTAGTTCCTTGACGCTGTGCTAATAATTCATCGATACGTGCTTGTTGATTCGCAGCATAATCATCCGCGGTAAGTTCAGCCAGATCATCTTCATATCTTTGTTGAATATACTGATCCGTTTCATCAGGTTGTGTGTAATAATTGTATGTTCCTGGAACGTCAAAAACATCAAATGCCGAATCAGGAAGATCCGGCGGCGGCGTAGATAAATTTTGTTGTGCAGTGGTAGCAGACGCTGCTGTGTCAAGATATGAAGGGACTTGTGCTGGAACAGCACCGGCTTGGAAATTTGATCCAGCATTACCGAACTGCCCGGAAACCTGTCTTTCAATTTCTGGACCATTGTTATATTGAATTATAGTTGAATATAAATTGGCCTCATAACTTTCGGCTTCGCCAATGGCTTCTTCTAAAGCATTATAA
>Ga0208160_1000012_pt1 | contig 77878 bp, 131 predicted proteins | sample CB_VirMetaG_FD_184536 | JGI IMG/M metagenome (GOLD analysis project Ga0208160, IMG submission 184536) | Freshwater to marine saline gradient viral communities from Chesapeake Bay - CB_1504_1 Viral MetaG (SPAdes) (version 4) | ecosystem: Environmental > Aquatic > Marine > Coastal | place: USA... | reverse complement strand
CAACTCAATCAAGTACAGTTGGTAATTTACCTACAAATACTGTGCAATTAGTTGTAGGTGATAATACAGCATTTACAGGTAATGCAAGTCAAGGAAATATTTACAGAGTAACAATATCAAACTCAATCGGTGGCGCACCTGTTGTAGACTTTAATCCTGCAACATACAACGCAAGCGTAAGTCAAACTGCTTGGACAAGCAGCACTGGTGAGGTTTGGACGATAAACACAGGTACAGCAACGACTGGTTATAAAGGGGTAATTTGTGATAGGATTATAGTTATGTTTGATGGGGTTGATGATAATATTAAAAATGCAACCGTGCCAAGAGGTAACATTTGTTCACAATATTTAGTATATAAAACTGAAAATGAACCAGGTTCTGGAGTTACGATTTTAGACTCAGCAAGCGCGAATTATCAAAATTCATTTGCACCTGAAGCTTCGAACATGAAATTATACATGAACGGAACTCTATCAGGATTAACAAAAACTTTAGGGACTACTTTAAGTTTATTTACAGCAACTAACAATCAAGGCGTATTAAATACTTTACAGAAAAATAACGATACAGAAGTTTCAAATAGTTACACCCCTACATTATCAGGGACTGGGATTACAATTGGTAAATTAGCATTGAGTTCATTTTATCAAAAAGGAAATGTACATACGTATATATGTAATATTGGTGTTGACACAACTACCACAAGAACAGCTATGTACAACTTTATTCGTTCACTTAATAACAACGCATTCTAATGTTAGAAATCACTACAATTTACCCACGCTATCACAAGTGCAGTTCACTTGCTAACTTTAATATTTTAGAAGCTAAATGCAGCGTTTTATTAGGGCTGTCTGACGATGAGAGTACGCTTAATTATGCTAATCCAATAAAGGACATAAACGGCAAAATATGGCTAGTTGTGAATGCTGAATTAAGCAGCCTTTTTACAGAATTAGAAATTAGTGCAATGGTGCAATATGATGAAATAATTTTACCGATAGAAAAAATTTGATACATGAAAAAAAATTTATTATTATTAATTGAAAACGGGGTTGTTTGGGGTGGGGTTATAACAGCTTGTGCAATGGCTATACTGCCAATTATACAAGTGTTAGCAGGTGTAGCTGCCTTCGTGTTTTCGATTTTATCAATCGTTAAATTAATAAAAAATTGGTATGAAAAAAATTAAAGAAAATTGGCATTCGCACGCATCTACAATTATAGGCGCATTAGTAGCAATTGCAACAGCATGGTCAACGATTGATTTTAGTGTTTTTGAATTTTCAAAGGATTGGAATAAATTAATAATTCCTGCGGTAATTGCATTGGGTGGGTATGTTACTAAAATAAATGGAAATGAAAATAACGAAAATAAATAAAGCAGGGCTAGACCTTATAAAAGAGTTTGAAGGATTTAGTGCTAAACCATATTTATGCCCAGTAAAAATTTGTACTATTGGTTACGGAAATACTCGCTATTTACATGGCGGAAAAGTTAAACTAACCGACCCAAGCATATCATTAGAGGCAGCAGAACAGCTCCTAGCAGCCACATTAGGGCAATATGAGAAAGATATAGATGCTTATTGCGTAGATACTCTTAACGAGAATCAGTTTTCAGCATTAGTTTCATTCGCTTATAATTGCGGAGCAGCTAACCTAAAGAGTTCAACTTTACTAAAGAAAGTAAACGCTAACCCTAACGACCCAACAATAGCAGCAGAGTTTGCTAAGTGGAATAGAGGAGGAAATAAGGTTTTAGCAGGATTAACCCGTAGAAGATTAAGAGAGAGCCAACTTTATTTCAAACCATGATAATCCTACTTATATCAATATCACTTATAGCATACGCTTTTGCGGGTTTCTGTGAGGCTATATTCGAGGGAATATGGTATTACGATACTGTTAGCTATTACTTTAAAAGTGAAGCAGCTAAAATATTTTGGTCGCAAAAGGCATTTTATGGCACTAAGGATAGAAATAATGATGGAGTAGTAAGTTATTGGGAAAAGACTTTTATTTGGAACGGTGGTCATGTAATTAAGTTTGTAAAAACATTTGGGCTAATACTTGCTTCTGTTATGACTTTACTAATTACAAAATACGATTTAAAATATGCTATTTTCTGTGTGCTTTTTGGGTATGTGATTATTAAACCTAAAACATTCGATATATTTTTAACAATATTTACAAATAAGAAATGACAATAAAAGCATTTATAGTATCAACATTAACAGTAATTATACTATCATTTATCGGTGGATATTTTACTTGTAAGAGTTTACACGAAGAACCCAAAGAAGTGGTTTATGACATTAATCACATAGCTGATAGTGTAATAGCAGCTAACAAACATTCAGATACAGTAATTATAAAATTAGAATCAAAAATTAAGCATGAAAAAGGAAAACTTATTGAAACATTTATCGCTATTGACTCTCTTAGTTTTGACAGCGCATATTGGCTTTGGTCAATCGAATCAAGACTCTACAAGCCTATCTATTAAGAACTCTATCAAATGTTTTTTTGAACAAAAAGCATTAAGAGTAATTATAGAATCAAAAGATAGTATCAATAAAGAATTAGTGTCAAAAGCTAATAGAACCATGTTCTTAGCCGATACTTGCATTAAAACCAATACTATAATTGTAAAAGAAAATAAAGCCCTTAAGGCTAAGAATAGCGAGTTAAAAACTTACTTAAAAACTTTGGGCGTAATTATATTACTTGAGGTAGTGCGTTTACTTATTATTTAAGGCTTAACCTTACGTTCAAAACTTTCACACTTATCTTTTAAGGCAAATACTGTTTCGGTGTGATGCTTACAATATTTAGCGCAATCAAATCTTTGGCTGCATAATAGTCTAGTGCCGCCATGTTCTCCACTACATTTTTGTTTTGTTTCTTTCATAACTCTCAACAAAAATAAACAAAAATGTCATATTTAATAATTAAAAGAAATTAATTAGGAACTAAATGTGGAAAACCTATCTTTGCATTATGGAAACAGAACAAATAATATCAGTAGTTATTGCAGCAGCAATAGTGTTAGGAATAGGTTGGTACATTATCATTAAGGAATTAATAGAGAATAAACATAATGGCTAAAAAATGGACTATGGAGGACTTGAAGGCTAAAGGCGTTCATGTAGGAGAAGATGGCATAGGCAAGAAGTTAGTAAAACCAAAAGCTAACAAATACGGTGTAAATCCTAAAGAGAAACGTACTTATAACGGAACTGTTTATGCAAGCACGGCTGAAATGAAGTACAGAATAAAGCTAGATACAATAGTCAAGTACGCCAACGAAGAAAACCCGATAAGCAAAATAGAAGAACAAGTAAAATTCCCAATAGAAATAAAAGGAATTAAATGTTTTGTTTATATTTTGGACTACATGGTTACTTATTCAAGCGGTGCTGTTCAGCATATAGACGTTAAAGGAAGTAAATTAGGAGCAGCTTACGCAATGTTTAGGCTAAAGAAGAAGTGCGTGGAAGCGTACTATGGAATAGAAATCTTAGAAAGATAAATTAAACAATAAAAACCAAGTAAATTAAATTAAGTAAAAATGAGTAGAAGTAATCAAGAAGAAACATCGGTAAACCCAGCTAAGCGTTGGTTCAGATGGTCAGGTAAAGATGGTAGTATAACATACTACGACAAAGAGAAGAAAGAAAACGTGCCTGTAAAAATGCCGTTCACATTCCTATTATTAGATGAATTAACCACAATTTCAGGGTACAGTGAATCCGAAGAAAAAGGTATTTATTCTAATGAAGTAAAGTTTACTAACAGCGAAAAGTTAAATGTTCGTTGCGGTAAGAACACAATGGAAGTAGGCTTGTATGCCGACATTAAAGATGCTGTAAAAGCCAAAGGCGGCAAGTATTCAAGAAGCTGTTATATAGCTTTTAAAGACGACAGCGGTAGTTTAGAAATAGGGAATTTCCTTATGACTGGCTCATCGTTAAGCGGTGGCGACCATAAAGCTGATGGAGCTAAAGACAAAATCAAACTAGATGGTTGGATGGACTTTATGAACGCTAACAAGAAAACTGTTTACAGTAATGCTGTTAAAATGGAAGCAGACACTAGAATTTGTAAGAAAGGTTCTAATGCTTACCATATTCCTAAGTTTTCGCTAGTAAATATTGGCGAAGAATCAAATGTTTTAGCTGCTGCCTTAGATAATGACTTACAAGCATTTTTAGCAGTGTACTTAAAGAAAGACAACACTAGAGAAGAAACTCCTACTACACCTACTGCCGAGCCTAGTAAATTAGCTAACACTGAAGCAGTTTATGGTTCACCTAGAACGAGAGAAGAAATTACTGCACCTAGCAATAATTTTACTTCGGGGTTTGGTGCTGATAATCAAGACGATAATGATAATCTTCCATTTTAGCTAACTATTTGATTATCAAATGAGTAAACAATTATTTTTCGAGTTAAGGGAGCTAGAAATGGCTTCCTTGACAAGAGAACAAATCGCACAACAAAAACAAATAGAGGAAAAACAATATGAAAGTACAGAGAGTAATAATAAACGAGTTCAAGAAATTAAAGGACATAGACGTAAGCCTAGATGGTAAAAACGTATTCGTTAAAGCAGAAAATGGTGTAGGCAAATCTACTTTTATGCAGTTCATAGAAATTGCATTAGGGAGCAAGACTGCTGTACCGCCAGATGCTAAAGGAGAAGGCTTAGTGTTAATTGATAAAAACGGAATTGATTACGAGCTTAAAGTAAAGTTTAAAGACGGTAAAAGCATTATAACTGTTAGCGGTGAAGGCTTAAAGGATAATTCTAAATCAGCTATTGCTCAATTAGTAGGCAAAATAGACTTTGATGTAGATGGGTTCGTAAAAATGAGTGACACTAAAAAAGGACAAAAAGAGCAAGTAGAAGCGTACAGAGATATGCTAGACGAAGAAACTAAAATATTCTTACGCAAGATTGAGAATACTATTAAGGCTTCGTTTGACGACAGAACAGAACTAACTAGCAAGGTTAAACAACATAAAGCATGGATTCAGGAAAGTCCTTTGTTTGGGAGAGATTTAGATATAGAACCTTTAGATGCTGCTGAAATTCAAATGGAATTAGAAGCTGCTAACAAGAAGAATATTCAGGTGGATAAAGTTTTAGAAAACTTAGAAATAAGAGCTAAAGACTTAAACATTTGGGAGGAAGAAATTAAGCATATACAAGCTAAGATTTATGCTGCTAAGCAATCTGATGAATTAGCGGCTAAATGGATTCCTGCTAACCCTAAAATAGATGTAACAACTATTACTGCTAAGTTTAACACAATAAGCGAACATAACAAAAAAGCAGAACAAGCTGCCGAACAAAAACGTAAGATAGTTAAGCTAGAAAAGTTAGAAGAAGAAGTTGGTGAATTAACTGTGCTAATTGAAACTGGAAGGCAAACACTTCAAGATGTTATTAGAGATATGAACCCAATAGTAGAAGGCTTATACTTTGATGACGAACAATTACTTTATAATGGTGTTCCTGTAAGCAGTGCTTCGTTAGCTACTTCTGAAATTATTGAGTTAGGATTTAAACTTAAAATGGCTCAGAACCCTGACTTAGGATTAATATGCCTAGAGCATGGCGAAAGCTTAGGCAACGAAAGACTTAAACATATACTTGCTATTGCTAAGAAAAACAATTGGCAGTTAATTATTGAAGAAGTAAAACGTGGAGAACAAAACTTAACATTTGAGTTTATAGCAGATGCTGACAATAAGTAATAAAGACTTATATGAAAGTCTAATTGCTTTAACATCAAAAGGAAATACATTAGAACATAGCTGCGAGAAAATTAACGTTTCTCGTGGCTATGTTTATCAAAAGCTTTCCAAAGAACAACTACAAGCAATTAAGGAATCTAAGATTAGAAAGCTTAAAAAACAATACAAACATATTAATCAAGACAAAGAATTTAATGGATACTACTAAAACACCGATGACAACGGATGAGATATTACAAGTACTTCACTACCGTAAAGATAAAATACATAAAGGGAAATCAATTTATAAGCATGTTAGCATGTTTGAATATAATAAAATATTATACTATAAAGCACAGATTGCTAAGTTTAAATGGCACAAGTTCTTTACCACAGAGAAGCAAGCTGCTAAGGCAGTAGATATTAAATTAATAGAAAAAGGATTAAGCCCGTTAAACATTTTAAAAGCAAATTAATTATGACAATACAAGAATATTTTATAAAACAACACCCCTCATACAAAACTTATACACATAAAGCAAAGATATTTTGCCAAGAAGATATGATAAAATTTGCGGTTGACTACAATAACTACAAAAGTATTTGGGAAAAGAAAGTAGTTAAAAAAGCTAGTATTGACACTAACAATAACTCTGTTATAGATAATATATTTAAAGCAATATTTATAATTACTAATATAACTAAAGAGCATATAATTCAGAACAGCAGGAAGAATGAACTTGTATTAGTGAGGCATATAGCTATTTATGTTCTTAACCAAGAAACATTGCTCTCTCAAACTGAAATAGGAATGGTATTTGAAAGGCTTGTGTTTGACAAGGTTAAAAGAAAATCAGTTAAATCTGGACTCCACCACACTACTATAATAAGTGCTTTACATAAAATGGACAACATTATGGAGGGTAGGAATTATGTTAAAGAAAGAACCATAGCCCTTAATATTATTCACGAATATAAACAACTAACTACCTCACAAGGGTAGTTTTTTTATACCATTATGAAAATAAAAACTTGCAGCAATTGCCAAAACGATTTTACACCGCATTTAAGCAGTAAAACTTGTGATACATGTAAACGTACCGAATATTACCTTAAAGCCCAAGAGAGAGCCAAAAACAAGCCTAGAAAAGCTATTAAGAAGGTAAGTGATAAACAGAAAGGGAGAATAGTAGCTAACAAAGACTATTATGCTCAAGAGATTGCCCGACATATAGCTGAAAGTAAAGGATTATGCCCATGTGAGAACTGTGGTGTTGAAATAATAGAACCTAGTGGAAGGAACGTAAGCCACATTATAGCAGGAAGTGCTAATAGTGCTTTGTATCATCATCCGTTAAATAGATTTATTCTTTGCCATGACTGCGAAAGAATATGGACTAACGAGGATAAGACTAAACTAAAAATCTACCATAGCTCCGAGGAACGTATGATAGATTTAAAGAATTTTTATTACACTACGATTGTGGTTTAGAACGGCAATTTTTCTTTTATTATAATAATTTTAGTTAGTGGGTATTTATCTAATTTGCTTTCGGATTTAAATTTTCTCCCAATAAAATATCCATAACACCCACTGTTTAATTGTTTTTTATAAACTTTACCATTAGTATAATTTATAAGCCCAATATCACTTAATACTAAGTTTGTATTCTTAATACCTGCATATATAATTATAATTGTATCAAGGTTTATATGTTGTAAATATTGCATTCTTATACATTTATTGCTCCAATCGAGTAGTTAGCAGTAATACTACATTCCATCTCCGAATGAAGTTACTACGTTAAAATATTTTTCTTTTCTTTTTTCTTCCACCCTCTTTAAAGAAATATTAAAATACTTTTTGGTATTATCTATTCCAATAAAGTTTCGGTTTAAATTTATACAAGCAATTCCACTTGAACAACTACCCATCGTGTTATCTAAAACAGTTTCATTCTCATTTGAGTATGTTTTTATCAAAAATTCCATCAATGGTATAGGTTTTTGCGTTGGATGTAGTCCATTTTCCCTATTATACCTCAATATACTTTTTGGATAACCTGTTTTGTCTTGTATGTATGTTTCCCTTTTACTTTCACTTGATAAATGCCCAAGTGTTCCTGCTTTACCTTTGTTTGATAAAATCAATTCAGTATCATCAAGTTCAAGATTATAGGTAATCTTTTTTACGGTTGAAAGTATTTCGTTGTGCTTATTTTCAATTCCAAATAAATCACATATTTTATTCCATTGATGTTCAGTTGGTAATTGTGAGCCATTCATTTTATTTGTAACCCAACCTGTCATTCCACCTGTTTTTGAAAGTTCTAATTTAGAAACATCAATTTGTTTCAAGTTAAGTCGTTTCATATTTTCAATCATAATATTAGCAAATTCTATATTAGGTGTTTCATTATAAAATACAGATATTGTTTCGTGTATTTTCAATGGTTGGTAATTTACTAATTGAAAATTTCCTGCATTATTTTTTTCCCAAATCCAATCATATTTATACCAATCTAAATTAGATGTACGCAATAAAGATGAAAATGGTTCTGAGCCAAATAAAACAATTACACCTTTATCTTTAATAATTCGCTTGTATTGTTCCCAAAGTTTATCAAAAGGTATAATTATATCCCAAACACAAGCAGTCGTTCCGTAAGGTAAATCACAGCAAATAAAGTCAATACTTTTATCAGGTATCAATTTCATTTGTTCTATTGTATCTCCATATCTTAAATCTATTGTCATAATTTTATTTTAATATTTGCCCTCGCTCAAAAAAGAAAAGAAAAAGGTTTAGTTCTTCGATTTAGCATTTGTGGTTTAAATCCGTACTACTGCTAACACGTGCTATAAGCAAGTTTGCCAATAACATTTTCGGTAACTTGAACATTTCTGCAAGGCAAACCTGCTCATAGCACCATACGTTATATTCCATTAAAACGAGAACATAACAAAAGATATATGAAATGTGTGATTGGATTTTCACCAACTTATTCACCTGCGTGGTGCGGTTTATATTATTCAGCCTCTCTCCACACTTCACATATCTGCAAAACGTTATAACCAATGCTAACAAGCAGTAGTCACATAATCAACATTCTCGGACTTGCTGAACAAATCAATGACCGCTTCTATTGAAATTGGTATGATGTGATATGTTTCGCTATTCCTTTTCTTGATGTATAGTTTGGGTTTATCAAGTTCGCCACTCGTTACGCAAACCATTTGTTTTTTATTTACTTTTTTCTCTAAAGCAAATCCGTGATAGCCTGTTTGTTTAAACTCGACTTTACAACTCATACCGGTTCTTTCAAATCCTAAATCAATGTATTTTTGGTATTCCATATTGTTATTTTTTATAAGTTAATTAATCAAAAGCACTGGTTATAACAGCACATAAGCAAAAGCCCAAATTCCACCGCACAATGCCAACGCTATTTGTGCCTTCGCTTATCTGCAAAACGTTATGCGTAACAAAACTAACATTTGTTTACTTTATTCCTAATTAAACTTTATTAATTTAGCTATTTTAAACTTTCGTTATTCCTTATTGCTACTACTGCTACTAATAGTAACCCTATCCATAATGTAAATAAACCTATTAGTGGAAGTACTATTGGTGTTAGGTGCGCTAGTTGTGTTTTTAAGTAGTTCATAATCCTATTTCTTTAATTGTTTGCTAAACCATGTTGCTATTTGGTCTTTGTTTACTACTGTTAGGTCTTGTTCGTTACAATGGTTAACTGCATGTTGCAAATCTCGGCACAGTATGCTTTCGCTGCCATCGGTTCTTTTTACTTTTACTTTGCTTGAACCGCTAATTACTTCTATTTTTACGTTCATTTTACTTGGTTTTGGTTTATATTCTTGAATGAAATTTTTAATTGGTGCTTTTAAATTGCTAATTGTTATTACTCCTAGTGGGTAAGGGTTTTTGTCTAGCTTTATTATTTTTAATTCTAAACTGTTTGAGTACGTATGTTTTAACTCATTTGCTGCTTTCCTCGTTCTTAACTGGAACGAGTTAATCATGCGAAAGTGAGTTTTGTTTTCTTTTACGAGTGCATACATAATTAATTAATTACTATTAGGTAAAAGTAAATTAGTATTATGCTTCTAATTATTAGCTGAGAGATGTTATGTTTCATTGATTATCCTACAAAATTAGCTAACTCTTCATTATTACTATACTTAATACTTGTGCTAATTCGATACGAATTTTTGACATGGTTGTAAATGATATACTGTTTTTTGTTTGTTTTATTAAACAATATAGTTGCCTTGTCTAGTGCTTCTCCGAATGTTCTCATCTGTCAATTGTGTCTAGGAAAAATTGGAGCGTTTCTATGTGCTTTCTTTTTTCGGTTAATACTGCTTCCGTAATTGCAACCTCTTTTTGCAGGTCTGCTAAGTCTGTTTTTACTTGTTCAATCTCTACTTCGAAGTCTGTTTTTTGATTGTTCATATTATTGTGCTTTTAAATTGTTTAAATGATATTCGCATTCATCTTCGGTAATCTCCATTACAAATAACAATACAGTGTCATAACCTAATTCTTTTTGAATAGCCAAAAAAATTAATGGATGGGAATGTGTATCTACTACTGTTTTTTTAACACCAAGTCTTTCAATGGTGTATAAATAATTTGCTCTTTTCATAATTATCATGTTTCATAGTTGATTAATAAATAAATGTTCTATTTCCTGAATGTTTTCTCTGCGCTCTTGCAAATGTATAGGTTTCAGCCTAGTATTTTTGCTTCGCTCTAACTTTTTTAGTTGTGCCTTGCAATTGTTAAGGTATTTTATACTCATAGCACAAAGTAATTGCCTTTGCTTTTCGGTTATGGTTATTTGTTTCATTATTTGCTGTGTTTTTTAGCTGCTTTACTTTTTGCTCTTGCTTTCTTCTGCTTTTTTGTTAATATTGTTTTACTATAAACTCGTGAACTATTGTATGACATCATACTATTCATTTCAGCATACATTAATGCTTCGCTTAAAAAATTTTTACTTCTACTCATGTTTTTAAAGTGTTTGAGCTTGTATGTTTAAAGGATTTATAAGTTTGCCATCCATAATAATTTCTACTACTGTGTAAGTTTCTTCTGGCGTTATTCGAAGCATTTTGCTTATGCTTTCGGCTGCCTTAATCCTTTCGGCATGGTGATACTCTAATATTTTAATAACAGTTCTGCGCTGCTGTGCTGTTAGCTTAGTTACTTTATTATGTAGTTCTGTAGCTAATTGTCCATTGGTTAATTTCATAATTTCTGTACTGTTTTTATATGATTAATAATTGTTGATTGTTTTATTGCAGTTAGCTTGCTTAACAAACTAACTGCTTTAATTGTTGGTTCTTGCAAATCTTCTTTTAACTGCTGATTATGTTTAAAGCAGTCCACTATATTTGCTTTTTGGTGGCTGTTCATTTTACTGTGCCTTTGAATTGTTATCAATAAATTCTACGTCAATACATTTATACATTAATTCGTCTGGATATGCTCCACAATTAAAATATGTACCAATGAAGTATCGTTTAACCTCATCTTCGTTTACATCCCCGCTTACATTTGTGCTATAATTGTTTTGAGCATCTTCAAACTTTACGTTTACTGTGTTTAATTTTTTCATGTTAGTTAGTTGTTTGAGGGTTTAAAATTTTACAAGCATTATTAAAACCTAAAATAAAATGATTCATATTTTCGTAATCTAATTTAGGGCTGACTGTTCCTCTTCCAAAAGCATTTAAAAAATAATGTTTAACTTTTTTTCGCTTATCATCTGTTAAATACTCGTGTACTGTTAAGGTTACTATTTTGTTGCTATTCGCAGCATTTGTTAATGATTCTAATTCTGTTTGCATAATATTTTTTTGTGTTTTTAAATTAGTTTAAAATTGTATGTTTAGTAAATTCTTTTTTTATTTCTTCTAATCCAATAGTATAAAGAAACTCTTCTGCTTTTTCGAAATAATCTTTTTGAGTAGCATTTTTTTGCATATTGTACAAAGGGAGGCACATTCCTACATTGTAATTCATTACCTTTCTTATCATTAAAGGCTCTTCTCTGTTTAAGTACCTGTAAGGATAATTTACTATAATCCAATCATGCCCCAGAATTTGTTTCTTCTTGCCTATTGTTTTAACATCTATAATGCCAAAATCTGTTACTGCTTTAATTGTTTTCATAATTTTTTATTGTGTTTTTTAGTTTTGGTTAAAAAATAATTTAGATTGTTGGTCGTTATGTCCCGTAATTACTGTTTGCAATAGTTCTGTTAAAGCCATTTGCTCTTTTTGGGTATCTGCTTTAACTACTACAAAACCCTCGCAGTTAAGGTTAAATATTTGCGCTTCGTTAAAATCGGCTGTAAATCCATTCCCTTTAGCATCTTTTATTGTGCTGTTCCTTATTTGCTCGTACATTTCAAACAAAATATCTGTTTCGTCATGTTCGTTTAATAGTTCTGCTACCGCTTCGCTAAGGCTTTTAAACTCTTCAATTTCTAGGTTTATAAATGCTCCTTTAAAATTGGCTACAAATATTTTTGCTTGACTTTTTGCGTCAAACTCTTTGCTTATCATAACCCTTTGATAGCTGTTTTTCTTTGTTGCTGTTACTTTGAATGTCATAATTTGTTTTGTGTTTTTTATTTATCGTTTAATTTAATTGTGATTGATTGTTTAATTATTTAATTTTCTGAAATTTGAAATTTATATTCTGCGCTTTCGTCTGACTCCGAAACAACCAAAGTAAACTTTGATTTATTAAAGTAATCAATTTGACCGCCATTTTTTAACCATGAAAATTTTAGGTTTTCAAGTTCATTTAAAACACTTTTTTTGCTTTTATGTTTACTCCATGCTCGATTCATACTTGTAGACCCCATTTTTGTTTTGATAATAGAATATTTTGTTTCCATAATTTGTGTTTTTTAGTTTTTAATTAATATGTTTTGTATCTGTTCCATAATGTAGTTGGCTGCATCTTTTGGATTCTGTTCTTGTTGGTAAAAGTTCCATTTCCCGCTCCATTGCCCAATACCTATTTTTTGCATTTCCTCTGTGGTTGATTCTTTAAATTGCGAATGTAAGCAATAATAGTTTTTTTGGTCGTCTTCTTCCCTTAAATGCACTCTTAAATCTCCGTGAATAGTATTTATTAAATATTCATTTTCAGAAGTATTTTTGTAAGCAATTTTGCTTAGTTCTGCATTCATTAATTTGACAAATAATTGTCTATTTTTTTTAGTGTTCATAATTTTGTTTAATATTTTTTAGTTTTTGGTTAAAAATAATGTATTAATGTCTGTACTAAAATATGCAAGATTATAGCCGTATGGGAAATATTCGTGTTCTGCATATTTAAATGCTTCATTTGGTATTGTAAAATTTCTTATTTGCATATCTATAAAAGGTACTTCTTTCCAATTATTTACTATTATTTTTTGCATAATTTTTTGTGTTTTTAAATTTGTTTGTTATCGTATGTTTAAAATCTTTCATTAAATTGCTGTAATCTTTTAACTAGCATTCTATCTGTTTCAAACAATATTTGTCTTTCAATAGGCTGCAAGCCTTTGTTAGCATCCACAGTTCTATTAATTAAAGGCTGTGGATATTGTGCTTTTAAAATTTCACTTGCTAGTTTTAATTGTTGGCTGTTCATTTGCTTTATTTGTTTAAAATGTTTCTTAAATCTTGCATTGCTTTTGTTAATGCTGCATCAAATATTTTAGTACTTTCAAACCAATTGTTAATCAAATTAGTATTTTCAGCTTCTTTTTTTGCCCAAATTTCATAATTTACACCTCTTTTTATTTTAAAATTTCTATGATTAAAAGCTATGTACGGTTGATTGGGGATTAATTTTTTTAATCCATTAATTGCAGTCTGCAAACTTTCTATTTGCAATATTTCTACTTCATTAAAATCTTTTTCTTTTAATGTAAATCCTCTGTCACTGTCTGAAGATGTTGCGTTAATCCAATATTCAATTGGTGGATAATTTCTAATTTGTGGATAAATTAAGCATCCTGCATATTGCTTGTTTACAATTGCAAATACTGAAGGTTGATTGTATTTGTACTCTGTGCTTTTAATTACTGTTAATTTCATAATTTTGTTTTGTGTTTTTAAATTGTTCGAGTTTTTAATTGGTTAAAATTGTGTTTGTAAAATCTAAATCTAAATTTTGATAGTTTTTATTTAAGTATTCAAATAAACTACTTTGCTTTTTAAATTTTTTAGTTGTTAGCTTATCGCTCCATTCATTTTGAAAACTATATTCTTTTAAAACTGCTATAATCCCACCTTTGAAAATATAACCTTTTTCGGGCACTTCTAAAATATTATCAGAAAGTACATTTTCTTTTAAAACGTATGTTAATTTCATTTTGTTTGTGTTTGTATGTTTAAAATATTTGATTTAAATAAATTGGTTTAACTGTATAATTATCTTTTAGTTTATAAGTTTGCCCGCTCACAAATAAATCTGCAAAGTCTGCTGGCTGCAACCTTTCGCAGCTATGTTGTTTTAAAATTACTCTTGTATTTTTGTCTGCTGTGGATATAGCTATTATTGTGCCTTTGAAATATATTGCTTGCATGATGTTATAATAATGATTTATTTGATTTTTTTACAATTGCTGTGTTATATGTATTTGCATAAGCATAAGCAGTTAATTCGTCTTTTGTTTGAAATATTGGGCTGCCAAACCAATATACTATAAAATAATTTTCTTTATTCATGATGTTTTGATGTTTTTTTATATTCCTTATTTTAGTTTGTTTGTTCCTTAATGTAGGTAAATAGTTATTTTACAATACTTTAAAGTTAAATTTATTTGTTCCTTATTTTAGAAATTCAATTGATAAATTATAAAATTTTCTGTAAAATTCAATTGGTATCAATTCATTATTATCTTTTTCCGCTTGTAAAATTAACTCTTTTTTGATTGAATTAAATTGCTCCATACAATTGTTTTTATTACAGTAGTCTGTAATATTTTGAATAGCTGCATTTCTTAAATTAAAGCTTGTTTGCTGTAAAGTTTCCATAATTTTATTGTGTTCCTTATTTGTTTAAAATTGTATGTTTATTTATCTTTTAAAATTTCCTCGCAGTCTGTTTTAATTAGCGCAATTGTGCGAAACAATCCAATTGTTAAGCCTATTAATCCAATTAAAATCATAAATGCAATACAGCTAATTAATAAGCCTTGAGGCGTGTACATGTAATTTACACACATATCAAGAAGTTGTTTATCGGTTAAATTTTGCATGGTTAATTTAGTTACAAGGTGAAGTATAGTTTTGTTTAGTATATTCTAAATCAGTGCGAAAAGCATAATTAATAAGTTTGTTTTTCCAATCAATAAAATTATTATAACTATCAAAACTAGGGCTGTTTTGTTTACTATTTTCATCCACTGTAAAAGTTTGATTGGTTTGCCCTATTTCATTAGTGCAACTAATTTTAACTATTCTAACTGTATTTATGGGTCTCTTTGTGCGAATATTCATATTTTATTTGTTGTTTTTTTGTGTTTGAACGTGGCAAATATTCAATATTTACATAGCTTTATTTTCAAGCTATTAAGCCACGTTATAAGGCTTTAAAGTAATTCAATTAGTATAATTAAGCCAAATAATAAAATTGCAATGCCTATAAATTCACCTATTGAAAGGAAGATTTTAATTATTGTTTTCATTGGTTTAATTTTTAGGGGTGTAAATTACAAGCTAAATTAGTAATCCATAATTTATATAAATTTGCTTGCTTTTGGCTTATTGTTTCCTTTATTTCGTGAAAATCAATTTGTCGGTGCAATTGGTCGGCTTGTTCGTTTATACATTGTCTTATATAAGGCTTATCTGTTTTATTGTGCCTTTTGGCTTCTTTAGCTGTATCAATTAAAATACTTTTGCAGTTTTTATAAATTTCGTTTTTCATAATTTTATATTTTATCCGCCTTAATTAATTTTTTTAACTCCCTAGAATATACGCTGAAAACCTCTTTTCTTGTATATTCGCTTCCTAAAACTTCCAATGTAGTATCAATACTCATTGTATAAAAGGCTTCATGATTATTTAACTCATACAGTATATTTTCCTTTCTTAATTTATTGTTTTTCGTTTCGCCTTTATACCAATTATGTATTAAATCCATACCATTATTAAAATTTTCTTTTTGGCTTTTTGGCATATATCCACCCGCACCAATAGAAACATATTTTTCTCCCTCCTCTAAAGGTGTTTTATTTTCTTCAAATTGTTGATTACTGAAAGCAAAAAATACTTTACAATCTTTTAACAATAAACTAACTTTTTGTTCTTTAGCTGTTTTTAAGTCTTGAATATCCATTTTTTTATTCTCCTTTATTTAGTGTTTTTCTTTTTATTATTCTTACAGCGTAACCCATACGAGCATACTCCGCAAAATCATGATTAATTAAAGATACTTCAAAATTTTTCCCTTTGCTATTTTCTTTAAAAACTCCGCTTTTTTGAAAGTTTAAAAATTGGCTGTTTGTTTCGTATGTGCTTACATCTTCCCAACCATAACAACAATTTTGTTGTATTACTTTTGAGTAATCCCATTTTTTAGCTTTTTTGTTTTCAATTGTATTCATAATTTTGTTTTTTAATTTGTTTAATACAAGGCTTTTAAACCTTGTTTCGAATATTAAATTCTCGTCAGTTAAACTCTTATTTATTTCATATTTTGATACTCTAAAGCCTCAGTTAAAATGTTTTCTAAATTATCATTAAAAACTTGTTTCGCCTCGTTAATTTTAGCGTTTAAACTTGTTTCAAACTGCTTTCTTATTGTTTCTTTGTTAATTATTGGTAAATTGCAAGATATTTCTAACAATAAAACATCAAAATTAATTGAGTCTAAAATGTTTTGATTTGCCTCGTAAGGTCTTTTTAAATTTACGTTTGAATAATTCATAATTTTGATTTGTGTTTTTAATTTGTTAATTGAATGCTGCAATATTACAGCTAAGTTATTAAAATGAAATTTAGTTAAAATTATTTGTTAGTTAAACTTTATTTTTGAAGTTTAAAAATAATAATCTGATTATTATCGGGAAACAAATTAGCTCCGACAATCCTAATAAATATATATTAGTTGTTGCGATTGAAATAATAGCTAAAATGAAGCCCAAATAAAGAATTGTAAATAATAAGTTTTTCATAATTTTGTTTATTTAGCTAGTTCAAAAAAGTCACTATTTAAAATTGCATCTATACATTCACCGTGCAAACCTTGTAAATTTTCATCTAGTGAAAAACAACCATCTAACTCAATTGAAACAAAAGCAATTTTATTGCTATTTTGTTGCTCAATTGTCAAACTTTCATGAGTAGCAATAAGGCAATTATTATCTAGTTCAATATTGAAAATAATATAGTCAGTTTCAAAAGTATTTTTGTTTATTACTTCAATCTCGAATAATCTTAATAAAGTAATTTCATTAAATTGTTGTTGTAATGTTTTCATAATTAAATTTGTTTAGTTGTTATTTGATGAGGCAAAGGAACAACCAAGCGTATTAAACTACAATATAAATAGAATTAAAATGAATTAATGGTTAGTAATCAATCAATTAAAATGCAAAAAGGCTTAAAATAAATGTTATTTAGAATGATTCTATGCTAAAACGTGTGTTTATTTGGCTTTATTTTGTTTTTAAAATAAAGAAAATAAACCACAAAAAAGAAACTACATGTTATATAAAAATGATAGGGCAAAAGACAAAGAATGTAAGGAGGAAAGAAACTATTTTGATTCGAGTTGTTTAATATATTTAGGTATGTCAAAAGCAAAATTAAAAGTATTACAGATTATTATGATAGTTGGCAAAGTAACGTAATGCAAAGAGTAGTTATTTATTTTATTGTAAAAAAAAGATTTGTTAATTTTAGTTTCCTTAGCTAGTTTATAGATAGTAATATTATTAGTATTGCATAAGTCTTGAACGAATAAGGCAAATATTTGATTTGAGTAGTTTATTTGTTGTTTTTTATCCATTGATTGAAGTTAATTAGTTAGTTAATTAGATAGGCTTAAAAGTAGGTAATAATATAGTACTATGAAAATTGGAGGTTTGAACTGTTATTTATGGAGGTGATTATTCATTTTTACATTGAAAACTGTTAAAAATAACCCCTAAAAATTTACCCCTTGGGAAAGTTGTCTTCAGCCCGTGAGTGAAGTTGCCTTTGCATTTGATTATTAAGCAGTTATATTTTTGCATTGTTTTTGTAATGTATTGGTATTCATTAAGCCTATTTGTTGGGTTTTACAAGGTTTATTTTAATGCTAACAGTGTAAGCCTTAAACCTTGTACATTGAACGTTTAGCATGGTTTAAAATGTTGAATGATAGATTTTTATATTTTAATTTTAATAAATTTATATGCTTGTTGTTGCTTACATATATATTTAAAAAATTGGTGTGCAGTGGTTTATAAGGGGTGCGGGTGTTTTTTTGTAGGAGCGCAGAAGTCAAATGAGTGCGTATGACTATTGACTTATACTCCCATATATTTTTTCTAACATCACCATCGTTTAACACCCCTCTCTGAACACAATCCTCTCCAACCATCTCCTTAGCTTAATATGTTAGTACTTACATTGGGCAATACTTGCTGTGAACGGAATAGCGAATCATTGTTATTGCGATACATTTCTATACTTTCTGTTTTAGCCATTGCTTTTACGAGGTTTGCTACGTTATCTGCCCATTTAGATTCCTTTGCTTTAAGGAAATCCCATACACCGTTTCTAAGCACTTCATACTTGTCTAATAGTAGTAGTTTGTCTGTTTTAGACATATTACTTTTAGTTGTAGCTTTATTGTTTTCTATACACCATTCTTTGATACGTTGGTCTATTGTGTTAGGGTGTATGTTTAAGGCATTATTTCTCATAGTATGAAACTCTGCGTATATGTTGTAAGATTTAGGGTTATTTGTTTTGAATGTTTCTAAATGGTTTTTCTCTTGCTCTCTACATAGGTCAATGTATTTGAATACTTCTTTGAGTTTAGTCATGTAGATTATTTGTTCTGGAGAGAATAGTTCTCCGTTTTCTACTTTGTTAGATAGGTTTATTAGCCACCTTCTTAGTTCTTTTGCTTTTGGAGTAGCTGATACTATACATATTTCTTTTGCTGCGTCTAATGTAAAGGTGTGGTTAACAGCAGGTGAACCACCTCTATTCCCAGCGCACAGTTCGTAACAATAGTCTTTACCTTCTATTAAGTCGGCATAATCTATACATCTTCTTACCCATTCTCTGTATCTTGTTTTTACTTCTACTTCTTTATGTAGTTCTCTTCCCTCTACTTGGTTGTTAGCATCTACTTGTATCATGTTGCAAATATAATGTTTTTATTAAGATTTACAACAATATTTTAACTTTAATATTAATAAACAATAAAAGGGAAGTAGTTGTTAGCTAGTTCCCTTTTCTTTTATGGAGGAATAGATTCTATCTAACGCAAGGGCGTTATCTATAACTATTCGCTCGTTATAGTTCTTTTATTCGTTCTAAAATATCTTCTAATTCCCCCTTGCATATTTCAAGATTTAAAGCTGTATATGCTACTTTCCCCTTATAGCAGTCGTCTATTTGTTTATTATGTATTTCAATTCTTTTTTCAATTAATTCAACAACCTTCGTTTTAAAATCAGTTTCAACTATTGCTTCTGGTTTTGGTATTTGTTTCATGTACTCGTAAGTTGCGCACCTAAACTCATTGCCATTTAAAAAAGTTTTTTCGTATTCTAGTTGTACTATTATTATACCGTCAAGGCAATTATCTATTTTATCTATAAAAAACCGTTCTACGGGGTCATCATTTTCATCCCACACTAACACTCTTTCACCTCTTTTTGGCTTCCATTCGCTTTGCTTCTTATCAAACATTTCAATAAATTTTTCAGTTGTTAAAATACGAAATTCACTATTTAAAATTGTTCCAAGATACACGAATTTTTCTTCCATTATTTCGTAGCAAACAGATTCTGGATTGAAATCAAATAAATTCGGATTCATTCCATTCTCGTCTGCAATTCTCTTTACAATTGCTTGGTTCTCTTCGGTTATTTTTATTTTATAATTCATAATTTATTTATTTCCTCTTTTACTTCTTGCCAATAATTTGGTGTTTGATATTTATTATTAACTCTAATAGGTTCAATAATCAAAGTATTAATAATTTCGTCAACTGTATTAATTGCGCATTGTTTTGCTCTGCTTTTAAAAAATTCAAGTTCATATTCAGCAGGATTGCTACACAAAACTTTTAAATTTGACTCTACTAATTCCGCTGCTTTTTCTTTTGCTGTTTTCATTTTATTATTTTTTAAAAGTTTCAAACCATTTATTAATATCAAAACTCCAATTTAAAGGAGATGTATTTCTTACAGCACTTCTATAATCAGATTGATGTTTTAATAATATTTCTAAAACTTCTTCCTCACTATAACTTCTTTCTGTTTGCCATTTAATCCTTCCAACAATAGAATACTCTTTATCATCTTTATCAGTTCTAGGTATTTTTAAATCATTTAGATACATCCTAATACATTCTAAATCTTCCTCTAATAATTCTATTTTGTTATCTTTAATATCCAGATGTGTTTCTTGCTGCCATTTCGCACATTTAGTAAAAAGTTTTCTTGGTATTGAAGATTTAGGATATAATCTTTCAGCAGCTTGTTCAAGTGTTTCTTGGTTCATAATTTTATTTCTTTTTATTAATGATATTATCTACATATTTAATTGCTGCTGTGATTGCTTCTATTTTCATTCTAGAAGTTTGAATAGAATCATCTTTAAATGATACACTCTCTTCGTTTGCCGTACATAGTGTGTATTTATTTGTTTTGTGGTTAAAACTTAACTCAATAGTTACTGAGTTGTAACCTTTTTTTACTGCTTGGAAATACACTGTTTCCCATTCTCTGATTGTTCTTACCATATTATTTATTTTTATTTGTTAAAAGTTTCTAACCATTCTTTCGCTCGTAAATTACAGCCACCCATAACATCTTCGGTAAATGCGTCCATAGTTTCAAGCATTCTTTCTTGTTGGAATTTAGCACCTGCAATAAATGAATTAATTCTTACAGGGTCGTTATCTGGAGTAGATTCTGCATATTTTTCAGCAGCTTGTTCAATTGTTTCTTTTTTCATTTTATTTCTTCTTAATGTTGTTATAGGTTAATAATTATTATATCCACAAATAGTACATTCAAAATGGACATCTGATGTGTGTTTCCTTTCTGTCATTGGATGGTAACATTTTTTATCTTGTTCTTGCTGGAATTTAGCACCTGCAATAAAACAACTGCTTAGCTTAAATTGATTTTCTAAATCATTCCATTTTTCTGCATAGTTTTCAGCAGCTTGTTCTAAATTTTCTGTTTTCATTTTTTTGTTATTAGTAAATATTGAATATTTGTTAAAATTGCTAAAATTGCATAGTTAAATACATCTTGATGATTCCCGTTAGCTAAGGAATCAGTGGCTAAAAATAAAAACCAAAGAATTGACAAGGTTACTATTACTTTTATTACTGTTTTCATTTTATTTTGCGTATTTGTATACTGTTTGTAATGATACGATGATACCGTTATCGGCAAGTCTTTGTTTGATTTCTTTTTTAGGAATACCGTTTTGAGAAAGCGATTGGACAAGAGTAAACCCTATGTTTGATTTCTTTTCGTATACCCTATGAGATGCTACGTAAGCCATTTGTTTTTTGGCGGTTTCTTTATTTTGTAATGTGCCATTACCTAGTGTAGATATTATTTTACCTGCTTTAGTAGTGTATTCGCCATCTGCTGCTATTCTAGCTTTTATTACTTGTAATGCTTTAGAGGTTCTTTCGGAAATCATTTCTCTTTCTCTCTGTGCCATAGCTGCAAATAAATTTATAGTGAAGCTATCACACTCTGGCATATCACTACAAATAAACTTAACCTTGCTTTCCATAAGTGTACTAATGAAGTGTACGTTACGAGATAACCTGTCTAATTTAGCAACAATAAGGGTAGCATTATTTGCTTTACACAAGGCAATAGCTTCTAGTAACTTAGGTCTATTTGCCTTTTTACCTGATTCTATTTCAGTAAAAGTAGATAGAACTATACCATTGTCGGTAATTCTTTTTACCATTTGTTCTTGAGCCTCAAGTCCTAGACCACTTCTTCCTTGTTCTTGGGTCGAAACCCTAAAATAACTAACATACTTATTAGTATTTTGTGTTGTATTTTGTGTTGTATTCTGTGTCATAATTTGTTCGTTTTGGTTTCACAAAGTTAAAAATGCAAAGTAGAATAACTAATTAAATTTTATTAATTCGGTATTTTTACTATTTTCTTATCTCTTAAAGCTTGTTCAAACTGTTCTCTGGTTCTGGAATATAGCTTTCCTCGTACTTCAAAGTCTATTCTTTCGTCTTTTCCGTACCATATTTCTGTTATAGTTAGGTCGTATCCATCGCTTGTTTCGTAGTTCCCTTGTTGGTGAATTGTTATTTTCATACTACTAATCAGTTTGTTTGAAGTTTACTTCCATGCTTACTAATGCTCCTTTTACTGCTAGAATATATTCGTCAAAGAGTTCTATTGCTTCAGCATTACTGCTTCTATATTCCTTGTGGGTTACTTTTCCGTTAGTTTCTTCTCGAAATTCGTAGTTAAATTCTTCTTTTTCAAGGAAATATTCGTACTTGTTGTCGTAGGTTTTTATTATTATGTGTCTAATGTTCATGTTTTTGTTGTTTTATTTAAGAATTGTGGCAGCTAAATTAGCATTTATCCGCCACAATTCTTTGTTTTTTTTATATGGTCGTAACTATATTTTTACCTTTTGTAATAAAAGCTACATAATTATGACAGGCTACAATGCTTTCAAAATACATCGTAGCAGTAACTCTATTGCCAAAATCTAACTTAACTCTTGGATTGTAATAAATATTTTCACCGTCAATAAAACAGTTTTCGGGCGCACCTTCGCTAATAAAATTATGAGAAAGATAACGCCAATACACGCCTTCTTTTCGAAAAACTATTCCAAAAATCTTTATTTCTTTCTTTGAGCAATATAATCGCTCAACTTCTGCATCACAGATAGTTACTTTTACTAATTTATCTAGTAAATATATATTATTTTGTTCTACGCTGCTTTTCATTATCCAATTACCTCCTTTACAATTCTAAATCCCATCTCATTTTGAAGGTACTCTTTACACTTTTCTTCAATAGATTCTAGTATTTCATAGCTAGCTTCTTGTTGATTTTCTTTGTGCTGAGCGTCTAAGTCTTTACTTTCGTCAAATGCCTTGTCTAAAATTGTACACAAGTAATCTTGTTCAATAAAAGCATCTTTAATTAGCTTTACTGTTTTAGGATTAAGCATAAACCTATGATACTCAATAAAATCCGCTAAATGTTTTGATGCCTTTAAGGTGGCATGGAAGCCTACTAAAGCTACTCTTACGTTCATTAGCATTTTTTCTTTTTCTTCTGCACTTAACTTACTAATTTCTAGTTTTGTAATTGGTGCTTCTCTTTTTACTTTATTTTTCATGATTTTTGTTTGGTTTAAAAGTTTAATTGTTGTTTTAGTGTTGCATTTTCCTTTTGAAGTTCTTTTATTTTTTCAATAAACCTAAATTGATTTTTTTCAAGTGTAGTTACCTTTTCTCGGTAGATTATTGACTCGAAATAAAATTTGCCATATTGTTGTTGAATTTCATAAAGCGTTTTAAGGTGTTTTAAGGCATTATCTTTTGACTTTCCTTCCGCTAGTATAGCTTTGTCTTCAAAGTTCTCTATAAACAAAGAAATAGCCCATAAATTAACCCAACAAGGTTCTGATTGTGTAGATAAATTTGTAAATCCACAATATTCGTCCATGATTTTACGAAGTTTCTTGTAGTCTTCGGTTCTTATTTTGTTTATCTCAGCATCTTTCGCAAAAAATGCTTTTAATTCCTCGTCCATCATTAAAAATCTAATTTATCTTCGTTTAGTTCAAATCTAAAACCTGTTTCTTTTTGCTCTCTATTTTGAGCTTCTCCTGCATAATACATTTGCCCTTCAATTGTTTCGTAAGTTCTGCTTCTTCGCCAATTAAACCCAAATTTACCTATTATAGGTTTTGCAGTACCGATTGTGTCTGGCTTAACTTTACTAAAGTACACATCAAAATCCTCGTATTCTTTATTTGGTCGGTCAATTGTTATAATTGTTTTGCCATTTGCGAGCCAACCACCACCCTTAATATCATCAGCATCAGGGATTCTTCTTTTGCTTTTATCATCTTCTCCTGTTTTTTCTCTTTCTGTTTTAATAGCATGAGCAATAGTCATAAAATGTTTACAAGATGCTTCTGCTAATTCATTTCTAAAACTTAAAACATAATCGTTATATTGGTCTTCTCTACCATAATCCCTAATTGGGTGATAAAGATTTTTCCAAGAATCAATAAAACATGTTTGAATACTTCCACTATCATCTTTATATTCAGAAGCAAATTCCCAAATCATTTGAGGGGTAAGTGGTTTTTTGAAATCTTTTTTGCCAATTATTAAAAAATGGTGGTCAATCCAAGCTGATGCAGATATTAATTCGTGTTGTTGTATTGAATTAGAATATCCCCTAAAAGATTTTTTATAATGTTTAACCATTAGTTTTCTGCGAATTTCTTTATAACTTCCAATATCAGGGACGTAAAGCAAATGCCTAAATCCAAACTTCTCGGATTGGTAAAATAAAAGCTCTAATGCGAACTCAGTTTTGCCCGAGCCACCCGCCCCCGTAAGGTCTGTAACCCCATCGTGAGCGAATTGGAATGTACCTACTAGGCTTTCAAAACCCGTATAATTTAATCCCGCCCCGCCCGTTTCGTGGTAATTTAAAAACTCGTTGTTTTTTTCGTTATAGTTAATTACTGTTGCGTTCATATATTCCTTTTTTTCCAAGAGTCCTCTCGCTCTTTAATTTCCCTTGCTCTTTTTTCTGATTCGGTTTCACCAGTAGTAATCTGTTTTACTAATCTTGAATTATCATCCATATCCAACCAATTTTTAAGGGTTAAAAAGCATGATTTATAGTCCTTTAATAGTGATTTTTTGTTTTCCATAGCCCCTAGTTTTTTAGAAATAGATTCTCTTTTGTAGGTAGCAACCAACTCTTCTGCTTGCTTATTCGTCATTTGCGCCAACCTCGCTACCGTTGGGTAATTAGATTTAATGTGAATTATCAGTTTATGTTCCGATTCCTCTCTTGGTGGTGCGGGTAGGGTAGTAGCTTCTAATTCTAAAGTTAGAGGTGGGAGGGCAGGTTCGATAGAACCGCCTATCTCCTTCTCCTTAGTTTCTTCTTCTTCTTCTTCTTCTTCTTGTGGATTATGTATTGATACTGTATCGCTACTGTATTTATACTGTATCAAGGCTTTGTCTTTTACTTTAGCAATCTCTTTGTTTACAAGTACTTGAACCTTTGATGATGGGTTTAAATTATACTTATCCCAATTTTTCACAGAAATTTCATTAGTGGTATTATTGTACTTGATTTTATTCCATTTTTCGAACTTTTTTATTAGCATAGATACTAAATCGATACTGTATGATAAGTCAAAGCAAATTTGTTTTTTACTTATTTCATATACTCCTAATTGGGTAGTTCTTTCATTGGTTAAAATGTATAAATAAAACAGCTTTTCCTTTTCTGTTAATTCAGAAACAAATGTGTCGCTCCAAAATGACGTATGTATTTTTCTAAATATAGCCATAATTATTTACCTAAATTTTTTAAATCAATTCCTAATGATAATATAGCGTTAAAAGAGTGTGCTAAAGATTTATGTAAATTAGAATCTTTTATTTTTTCTAATCCAACTCCTTGTTTCCAAATATCCTCTATAACAGCTTCCGTTGCTTCTAAATGCGGCAAATGTTTCCTAAGAACTTCTTTTGCAGATGTTTTACTTTGATATAAGTTCTTAATTCCTTTCGCATCTAACCCTACAACCATTTTATGTAAGTCGTTCCAAAACTTAGAATACTCCTCTGTTGTTTTTCCTATTTGAGCGTTTACTGCCTTACTTAGTTCTAGTTGCTTTCCTCTTTCTGTAAATATAGCTAATGGGCTATTATTCGCTATTGAATAAACTCCCGTTTTTCTTATAGATGGCAAAACCTCACTTGCTAACCAATGTCTTGTTTTTACACCAACAGATTTTCTGCTTTGCATTAATAACTTCCAAAAACCACTTTCTGTTAGCATAATTATCTCAGAAGCTCTTTGACCGATTGATTTCAAATCAAACAGTTCTTTAAACAGAAAAGGGTCGTTTTTCTTAGTGAATTTTATGAAATCATGCCCATCTATTAATTCATAACTTCTTAAAGTATCTCCCACTCCTTTATAGCCAAGTTCAAACATAATTTGCTTTGCTAAAAATAATCTTCCGTGTTTGCTTTCCCAATAAAAGTAAGCGTGTCCTAGTTCTTGATTTGTTATTATTGAATGTTCCATTTAAATAAATACGTTTAGTACGAGTGCAAATATATTAAACGGTTGTTATATGTGCAAGTTTTATTTTATTTATTTTTCTACTTAACATAATGTTTTTACTATCCCACCGCCAACTCATTAAACCCAACGCCATTCTCGAACATTATTTCCGACAGCCTATCCCTCACAACTTGCAGTTCATTCTTCTCGTGGTACTTAATTTGCTCCCTTAAATATTGGTCAAATTCCCATAAGCACATATATATACTATCAGCTTTTACGCAACGAAGGTGTTCTGTTGCTTCTTCGGCAGGTTAAATTTTAAAGTGGCTTCCATAATTCTTCTTTTTGGTTACAGTAAACAAGGTATTGTCAATTATTATTTCCATACCACAAAGGTATAATACCTAATAGTATAATTGTATTAAATTAATTTAACTTGTTATTTAGCTAAATATCACTACTTTTGTATAATGAAAGATTACATATTGCGCTTTGAATTTTACGGAAGGAAAATGAGTACAAAAGTAAGAGCATATAGCATTGAAGATGCTAAACGTCAAATAAATGACAGGCTAAATTTCATTAGCATAGAAGATATTACAGAGCCTGATTTCTCATCAGACGATATGCTAAACAATATTAAAAACCTATTTGGAATTAAATAAATGGAAAACAAAGTCAATCACCCAGTACATTACGGAGGGGAAGATAACCCTTTTGAACCTATTAAGATAATAGAACATTACGACTTAAACTTTATGCTAGGTAATTGTACAAAATATGTGCTTAGAGCAGGCAAGAAAGGCGATAAACTTGAAGACTTAGAAAAAGCTTTATTTTACTTACAACGAGAAATTGATAATCTGAAAAACAAATAATATGTCAAAATTTAAAGAATGGTTTGAAAAAAATTTAATAGTTGGAGGATTCCCTCACGAAGATAATAGAAGGTTTGATGTAAATGAATTTGACTATGTAATTAACGTTTCTGACGAATACTACACAAGTCATCATTTATTACTAATTGCCAATAATATAAAGTCATTTTGGTTTCCAATGAACGAATGTAAAAGAGATATTGGCTTAAATTCAATTTATGGAGCGATGGTAGTTTTATTTGCAGCTGAAAAAAGTAATAGCAGGGTTTATTTGCATTGCCATGCGGGAGTTAATAGAAGTCAAACTGTTAGAGCTGCTTACTATTACATGAGAACTGGACACCAGTATGAATCCGATTTAAAGCGAGGTTTTATAAACCAATTATATGCTAATTGTAGTCGTGGTTATTTGCCTCCAATGCCAGAAATGGAAAGTTTTTTAAACCAAATAAACATGAAACTAAATACCGATTTACAACAAAGACAATTGATGGGTGGTTTTTTAGATACTGCAAAAATTGAATCAATAAATAATTTTTAATAAAAACAAATAATATGGAAATAACAACAAAATTATTAGAAACAATCTATAACAGAGTAGAACAAATTTATTTGGCCAAAACCAATAGTACGCCAGACTCAATTGAATTAACTAGTAACGGTGATTTTTATTGTAACGAATCGTGGAGTACCTCATATGGAGGAATCGATTATAGAAGTGAAATAGTTACTGCGGAAGATTTAACTACCGATTTAGACGAGCTAATTAAAATACGTAAAGATAAAGAAGAGGTAGAAAGACAAGAGCAAGAAAAACGCCAAAAGGAAAATAATGAACGATATAAACAAGAGGAAAAAATAAAAAGATTTGCGGAGTTTGAAAAATTAAAAAAAGAATTTGGTTGTTAAATTAATCCAAATAGTATAAAATAAAAATAATGAATAAAGAATTTGTTAGCTATGAACAGGCATTAGCTCTTAAAGAATTAGGATTTGACGAACTTTGTTTTGGATATTGGAAATCTAAAAACTGGCTAATCCAAGAAAAAACAAGAACTGATGGATATACACATGCTGACCAAGAATGTTCAGCACCACTATACCAACAAGCATTTAGATGGTTTAGAGAGAAGTATGGATTATATCATTCAATAGGATTAGATAATTCATTGGAAAATGATGTTAATTGTGATTATCAAATAATAAACCACAGCCAATCAATATCAGAATTTGAAACAGATTTTAAAACCTACGAAGAAGCAGAACTTGAATGTCTTAAAAAATTAATAGAAATAGTAAAAAACAAATAAACATGGCGAATAACAAAAAATCTAGGTGGGCGATTTATGAGGAGGCAATAAAAGAAATTATTATTGAAAAGAATTTAGAATCAGACACCGAAATTGCAAGACAGGTTTGTCAAAAACTAAAACTTACACTTGAAAATAGTGAATTAAGAGAGTTTAGAAAGTATATTCTTAGAAATAAACGAAGAATACTAGACGACCACGAAGGCATTTACGATGCAACGGAAGAATTGAACGTAGATTTTGGGAACGTTAAACACATGTGGCTTAAAAATAAAACCGCTAGTTTGTTTATTAAGAATCCTAATTTTATAGAAGAAGGCGAAACAGAACCTAAAGAAATAGACTTTCTATCAATATTTAAGGATAAAATAGAACCTATTAGCCTAGCATCTACTCCAACTAAAATGGATGGCTTTGATAGATTTATTTACACAGACGTTCACGTTGGAATGTGTGTAGATAAAGATGGCTTTGCATTGTACGAAGGCAAGTGGGATGAGGAAGAGTTAAATAATAGGTTAGCAATATCCCTTAAATGGATATTAGAACATAAAAAGTTTAATACGTTGTATATCAGTGATTTAGGGGATTATATGGACGGTTGGGACGGCATGACAATTCGTAGAGAACACCATTTACCGCAGAATATGGATAACCAAATGGCTTTTGATGTAGGATTAAGGTTTAAGATTAAAATGATTGACAGCCTAATTCCTTATTACGACAAGATTGTTTGTAATAATATTACCGATGATAACCATAGCGGTTCATTTGCCTATATAGTTAATTCAGCATTTAAAGCTTACATTGAAATAAAATACCCTAATAAGGTTACAGTAAACATACAGCGTAAGTTTATGGACTACTATATGGTTATGGATAAATTCTGTATAATTGAGTGTCACGGGAAAGATGGCGGCACAATGAAGTTTGGTCTTAAGCCGCAAATAAATGATAAAATTATAAAAACTATTTCTCATTTTATTGACGAGAACTTCTTATACAAAAAAAATGTTATTATAGAGTTTGATAAAGGAGATAGTCATCAATCACTTATAGATAAATCTTGCAGTAAAAAGTTTCAGTACCATAACTTTCCAAGCTTTGCTCCTCCATCAAATTGGGTGAAAATCAACTTTAACAACAGTATGAGTGGCTTTACTTTTAGGAACTATTATTTAAACGGGCAAGTTAGTAATCACGATTATATTTTTTAACCTATGATTATACCTTCTTCCTTCCAACTTCTAGGACAAACGATTGAGATTATTATTGATAACGAATACTGCCATAAGAATAAGTGTTACGGTCAGTTTATACCTTTCGAGAATAAGATAATAATTGCTAATAAATATAAGAGTAAAAAGGTTTGGGTTGATTATAAAACTGAAATTATTGATAGCACGTTTTTTCATGAGATGATGCATTGCCTGTTATTCTACGCTGATAGTAAAAGTTGGCTTGATGAGAAGTTAGTAGATAAACTTGGTAATTTCCTTCATCAATATATGATAAGTAAAAAATAGGTATTATAGTAAGAAGATAAGGTTAAACATGACATTTAGAATATAAAACATAATTTGTTAATTAAAAAGATTTAATTAGTTATTATGAATTAAATTAATACTTTTGTGATATGAAATACATTAAATAATGACACGCAAAGAAACTATAATCACTTTAAATAACGAATATAATCGTATTTGCAACGCTTATGTAGACGAATTTGTAAAGAAACAAGGTTACGAATTTGATTACTGGGTATCAAGTGAAGTAGGTGGGATAGCAAGTTTTATTGAACAGTATTATTTTAATATGGAGGATATAGCTTACGATATGAATAATAACAAACCTAAAGGGAAGATATTTAGTTGGCAAGATTATAACATAAAGAACGATACCCAATGGACTTATTCTCAATACTGTAAAGGTTTAAGACGTAGACACAAAAAAATAGAAGATAAAGAAAATCCTTGTCAGGTAACGCTAACTCATAATGGAGTAGTAGTGAGTAGATAAATAATTAGTCAGGTGGCGGAAGTGGTATACGTTATAGGGTTGAGGCGTGTTAACTACCTATATTTTTACATGTTCGAATCATGTTCTGACTGACTTTGGGTTGGTTATCACTATACAACGAATAGAGGAAGTGTAAATATCGGAATGTCGTATAATGGCAATTACACTACCTATGAGAGGTAGAAAATGAGGCTCAATTCCTTGCTTCCGACTAAATTAAATAAAACTATGAACACGCCACAAGAAGAAGCAGATAATTTAATAGAATTATTCTCTCAAACATCGGAAAAAATAAGTGATTATAGTAGAATAGAATACCCAACAGCAGTATTACACGCAAAGTTATGTGTAAGTAAAATGCTTTCAAATACAGGCTCAGACAGGGCTTATTTACATTACAGTGAAGTACAAGAAATTTTAGAAAATATATAACATGGTAAGAAAAATACTAGGGTACTTGCAAATTCTGCAAATAGTATCAAACGAAAAAAGACATAAGGAAGGCTTAAAAAGATTAGGTGAAGGATATTTTAACGCATATAGATTCAACCCTTACAATCCGCTTAGTTATGTAGCATTAACTATAATAATAATAACAGCTATTTTAATGTTTGGATTTGTAGGAATGTGGAAAGAAATGGAAATAACCAACCCTTTTAAATGGCACTAAATAATAATAAAATGAAAAGTAAAAACGATTTTAACACGCAAGAAGAATACAGACAGTATTTATTTACATACTACTGCCCAACATGCCTATTATCCGTTAGTCAAAGTGGCTTAGGAGGAACTAATCAGTACGTTGCTGCTACTAACTTAGCTAAGGAATTAGTAGATGCAGTAGCACCCTTAGAAAAGGATATTCCACACCCAATGAAAGCCATAAAACCTACGGAACATTTACTAGAAGAAATAGCTTCTCAAAACAGTAGGAATAAAATAGAAGCTTTGCAAAGGATTTCTGACAGGTATATTCCTCAAAAAGAAGTAGATAAGTTAGTAGAAGCTAACAAAAGATGGTACGAAATGCATATAGAGATAAAAGGAACAGGAAGTAACAGAACAACCACTACTAACCCAGAAGTAGAAGGAGATATGTCGTGAGGGACTGCTATAATTGCAAATTAAAGCTACCATTATTCTTATTTGGTAGCTCAAAAAGCCCGGTTAAATGGTGCTGTAATAAAGCCTATGTATGTAAAGTATGTAACTTTATATTAGCCAAAGATAGGGTAGTAAGAAGGCAAGATGGCAAATTCGTAGTAATAAAATTAAGTTTAAAAGAAAGAATACAAGAATTATGGAAGAACTAACAGAAAAAGCAGAAATATTAAGTAAAAAACTTATTATAACAATCACTCAAGATAGCGATTGCGTAGAAGGTGGAGACTTAGGTCAATTCCTGAGTATAGAATCAGAAGAAGATGGAGGCGGAGGTGCTTTCTTTATTATGAAAACCGAAAGATGGTCTTTTAACGATTTTGAAGAACTTATTGAAACCTTAAATTTGTATAAAAATAATTACGATAAACTATGAAAGTAAATATATTATGGGATTGGACAGACTTTGGAATTATGTTCAGAATAGTTAAAGGTATGGGATATTCAAATTATTATTCATTTGTTGACATCCAAATTGGTTGGTTAAATATTTGGATAGAAGTTTTTAAAAGAAAAATAAATAAAATATAATGGAAGAAGGAAAATTAAAAATATCATTCAAGGCACATGGAATTAAGCAAGTTGCTACAATGAGTGATGCGGCAGGACTAGAAGAAATATACAACGCAATAAACGCAATGCTGATAGGTATGACATTTCATCAAGACCAAATAGACAATCATATTTTAGAATTAGCAGAAAACATAAGAATGAATGAAGACTAAAACAGCAGTAGCGCAGCTAATAACCTACATGAAGGCTAACCAATACTTTATAGGTAATAACTTAAACACAGAGTTTCAGAGATTCCTTCTAATAGAAGAGCAGGACTTAAAGAACGCTTATGCACAGGGAACTTACGATGAGGGAGCAATAGCCACAGAAGAAGACTGTAATAACTATTTTAAAGAAAACTTTACACAAGAATAAAATGACACCAATATATTTCCAACCAAAAGGAATTAACCCGAAATACTGCGAAGTAGGTATGATTTCAGAGACAGACCCTGATTACATTTGGTACTTAGATGAACCTTGTAAAATTTTAATAAGTGAAGTTAAGATTATAGACAAGGAGAATGTATTTTATAATAAAAAAAGTAGAAATTGCGAAATAATAAACAGAAAAAATGGAACTACCAATATTTAAACAACTTCTTAGCAAAATTAAGAAAACAGACGATACTATTGACGTATTATACAAATATATTAACATAACTACCATTACAGAGGAGTACAATGCTATAATAGCACTTTTACTAGAGCATTACTATGGAGAAGATGCTAACGAATGGATAGGTTGGTATTTGTACGAGAAAAATGGAGATAAGGACATGAAAGCTTTCGATAAATACGGCAAAGAGATATGTAGGAACGAGAAAGAGCTTTGGAAGTTATGCGAGGAAGCAAGAGCCGTAAAACTTGATTACAAAGAGAAAATACTAATGACAGATACTGAAAAAGAAGCTATGTTTGAATCAATGATTAAAAATATGGCGAATTAAAAAGATTTAATTAGGAATTGATTTTAGAATACCTATATTTGCTCTTGTGTTGAAGGAGTAGTTCTCATAATCTATTCCTGATAATTTGTTTTGTAATATAATCCCTCGATTTACTTCGAGGGATTTATTTTAAAAATAAATTTGGATTCTAAAATAATTGTTTTATATTTGTAGAACAATTAGGGAATAGAGTCTTAATTTTAATTGAATTTTTTTTGTATATTTATATTTAAAAAAAAAGCTCCGAGACTCTATTTCTTGGGGCTTTTTTTTATGCAAAAAACTAAACTTAAAATACCAGTACAACTTATAGCTGAATTAAATTACAGCCCAAGTATGAAAACATATTTCAAGTTAAAGCTACACAATAAAAGTGGTCATTATAAGCATATTTCTACTAAGTACAAGCAAATAGCCATAGACTTAAAGATAAGCGAAAGCAGCCTACGCAAACACGTTAATTTACTACAAGAAAACGGTTTTGTAAGATTAGAAAAAAATAAATTAGTATTAGTATCTATTTGGCGTAACCCAATAATAAATAAAGATAGAAAACATACTGCTGCTCATTACCAACAAATAACCAAAGTTAAAATAGACCCTACTCAATTAAAGCTAGAAATGGCTAAAATAAAGTTATTAACACAATTAAAAAGACAAAAATATAAAGCTAAAAAATCAGCAAAGAAAATATTTAAAAAAGATTCAGTAAAGAATAAAGCTAAAGAATTAGTTAGCGAACTAGCCCAAAACGGAGAATTTAAAAACATAAGAGAGAGAATCTACGCAGACGATAGTATAATCAATAAAGAACAAGAAATTGATAATATTATAGGTGGAATCAAATTAGTAAGCATAGCAGTAGCTGCTTACAAACAATCGCATGAGGGAAAAGCAATAGCAAAATCACAAAGTATCAGTCAAACAAGAATAGCAGAACTATTAGGAGTTAAATCAACTAATACTGTTAGAAAAAAGACTTAAATTACTAGAATCAAACGGAGTACTTTCTAAAGAGAGAGATGCAGTAAGAATGGTTAAATATAAAAAGTTCAACCCAAACAAGCATTTCTACGATAAATTTGGCAACCTCTATAATAAAGAGTGTTTCAGATACTCAGTCAACCTCAAACCTCTAAAGAAAGAAGCTGTTATATTTATGTTATAAATAGTACTCAAAAATTTACAAACCCAATAAAACCAATGGACTACAAAGATTACGAAAAGCCAACTATTATAATTATAATGGAACAAGAAGGCTGCGAAATAGTTGAATACGAACACGCCTACCGAGTAAATGGAATAGTTGAGATTTATAGAAACAGCTTAAAACTAAGAAATTTAATCACAACTGAAATACTTGTATTTAAAAAAGAAGACGATAGAATAAATCATGCACTAACAATAGTAACTAGCAATCCAAAAAGAAGCGCACACTATACTTTAGAAAGAAAAAAGGTATCAAAGCCAAAAGCAAAACCTAAAAAGCAACCACCAATAAAAATAAACCGAGCATATAAAATACCTTTTGGGAAATACAAAGGAGATGCGATTGGAGAAGTGCCTCACAACTACCTTAAATGGGCTATGGAAAACATACCTACCCTCCCGAAACCATTCAAAAACTTCTGTGAAAGTGAAGTACGAGCCTATTAAAAACATTTAACTAGATAATTCGGTTCTAACTAAATACATTTGTACTATGGAAAATATAGAAGAATTAAAAAGAACATCACTAGAAATAGCTTTAAGAAGCAGAGAATTTACTCAACTAGCACTTGAAACAAAAGATGCTATAGAAGAAGCAGACTCATTAGAAACTTTAAAAGCATGGTTTAGAGGTACAGTAGGAGAATTAGGGCTAAACAAATATTTTGGATTTTAGTAATGAACTTTGATGAATTAGATTTTATTGTAAATCAAACTCCAGTTGAAATGGAGTTTGATTTTAATGGTGAAACTTGGAAAAGATTTCCTTTAAATAATAATTATATAGTAAGTAAAAATGGTAATATTGTAAGAATAAAAGTAAAAGAAATTAACATAAATAGTATTGAAAGAATTTTACCAGCTAAAAAAATTAAAGGCAGTATTTTTGATACTGGTTATTTAAACACATCTATAAAAATAGGGAATATTAAAAGAAATTTAACTTATCATCAAATTATAGCAATAACATATTTAGGTCATATTCCAAATAAATTTAAAATAGTTGTTGACCATATTGATAACAATAAGCTAAATAATAAATTATCAAATTTGCAGTTAATATCTAACAGAGAAAACTCAAGCAAAGACAGAATTAATAACACAAGTAATTATACTGGTGTTACAATGGTTTGTAATAAAAATATAAAAAAATGGACTTCTCGAATTAAAAATGGAACTAAAAAACAAATATATTTAGGTACGTTTATTGACGAAAAAGAAGCTGGTCTTGCCTATAAAAAGGCTCTTAAATATATTCAAGAAGGGAAAGTTGAAGATATAGTTGCAAATCCGTATGTAGTTTCTTCTACTTACAAAGGAGTTCATAAAAGAAAAAATGGAAAATTTCAAGCTCAAATAGTTAAAAACAAAAAATATATGTTTTTAGGAACTTTTGAAAATGAAATAGATGCCCATTACGCTTATCAATCAAAATACAATGAATTGAAGGGAATTTTAAACCATTAAATTAATGTAATTTAAAACTAATATGTTATATTTGTACCTTAAAATTAGATTTAATATTATGGCTTTACCATTAATTATACCGATAGCAGGAATGGCTATGCAAGGTTTATCAGCACTTGCGTCTTACCAACGCCAAAAGGAAGCCGAGTCACAAGCTGCACAATTAGCAGGACAACCACTTCCTGAATATAAACCAACAGAGCAAACTAACGAACAATTTAGGATGGCAACTGCTGGAGTAGCTAGCCCACAAGGGTATAGTGGAGCAGAAACTTCTAAATTCCAAAATAGACTATCACAAATACTTGCTACTCAACAAGGCAACGCTCAAAACATGGGTGGAGGAGGAGTTTCAAGAGCAATTGGTGCAATGGGTAGTGCTAACGCTTTTAATTCTAACGCTGACTTTGCTGCATCTGATGCTAACTTAAACAGAGGGCAAAGAAATATTGCTCAAAGTAGATTAAGCAACATAGTAGGGCAAATTCAAGGCATGAAAAACCAAAATACTGCTTACTTACAAAATAGAAGACAACAAACCGAACAAGCATTAGGCAACGCTATAAAAAGTAATCGTGACCAATGGCAAGGCTCGATGATGAATATGGGCGGAGATTTACTAGGAGCAGGATTAACACCGAAATTACCTACGACAACAACTGGTTTAGGTGGTAGCTTAGGCAAAACATATTTAAGTACAGGAAGCAGAATGAATTTACCTAATAGATTTAGAAATGCAACCTACACAGCCCCAATTCCTAATTACGGAACAGGTGGAAATATGGGTGATGAATACGGAGATTCAGACCTTATAAATAAATACGGAGGTTAATTAAATTATGGCAGAAGACGTAACACTAGGACTTGCAGGAATATTAGGCGAAAGCACTAACTTAAAACCTATAAGTGACAAACCTTTTACAAGGGCAGCACAACAAGAATTAACTTTAGGATTAAAAGCTAAAGCTGATGAAGCTAAACTAGCTGCTGAAAAAGCTAAGGTAGAAAAAGAATATGCAAATATTATTAAACCTCCTGCAAATGTTGATAAAATTGGAGCTGACAGAATACAAAAAATAACTATTGAAGGATTGCAATCAGGCGAATTTAAAACCCAAATGGGCGCAATGTTAGGGCAGCAAAAAATGAATAGGGAGGTGCAATATAGTAACGATTTTAATAAATTAAAAGAAAGTGCTGATAAGATACTTTTAACAGAAGAAGAAAGAACCGCATTAAAAAACGATGATTTTACTAAGTTAAAGAAATTAGCAGAAATACCTGATAGTAATATAACTTGGGATAAAGTATCTGACAGACCTGTTGTTAAGCACGTTGTTCCTGATGTTGATTTAAATGCCGAGTACAAAAAGAATTTAGTATTTGGTAGTGATGTTAAGTTAGATAAAACTACAAGTAAATCATACAAAGATGAAAATGGACATTTGCATTCAGCATTAAGAATAGCCCCCGAAGTTGTTGATATGAAAATTAATTCATTATTTAACAATCCAGATTTTGCACAAAATTATTTACACAAAAACAAAGAAAAAGTAGCTGCCGAATTACCTGCCGAACTTGCAAAAGTAGATGCAAATAACCCTGATGCTGTTGTTGCTGCTCACTTACTTGCAATTAAAAATGCAGTAAAAAAAGAACTAGAGCCTACGTTTTGGAAGCAAGTAGACATTAAAGACGTACCTAAAGCAAGTGGTGACGAAAGTAAATATAGAGTAAATTCAAACGGAGATATAATTCCAATAAAAGGAAGTGGATTCACAGGAATAAGACAAGCAGACGGAAGCTGGTTATTAAATACAGGTGCAACAAGCGGAATTACTGAACAAAATATGACTATTATCCCTGACCTACAAGAGGCACTTTTAACAAGTGTTACAGGAGGTGATGCAGAAGGAAGCGGTAAATTTAGACAACCACCTCCTGAAGCTATTAGAATATTACCCACTAAAAGTAATTACTTGGGTGATGGAATGTGGGAAGTAGTTGGAGAAGACAAGGTGAAGCATAAAGCAGACACAAAATCAATGCAATCATTTTTTGGGAATGAATTAGTGGATAAGATGTTAAAAACATCTGAAAACAAAAAATATGTATCAGGATTTCATCCTTATCAGAAACCAGAAACTACTACTGAAAAGAAGGATTGGAGTAAAAACAAAAGGAAATAATTATTATGCCAAAAAAAACATATAAAGTAGGTGAAGACCTTTACGACATAGAAGAAAATGAAGCAGGTTCTTTTTTAAAAGATATGCCAAAAGCTGTAGAGGTAAAATCTTTTGTTTTAGATAAAGATACTTTTGATATCCCCGTAAACGAAGTAAATGATTTTATAAAGGATATGCCAAATGCAAAACCTTTATATGGCGAAAAAAAAAAGAATGGTTCACAACCAACTTTTTCAACAAGTGTGGAAGACTATACAAAGCCATTACCAAGTGGTGCAGAAGAAGTTTCGCAATCTCCATTAAAATCGAACTTAAAATCGGAGATACCGACAGTTAAGCCAATAATAGAGAAGAAACCAGTAGAAAGAATAGGACTTTATACCAACACTTTAAATAATATTCAAAAAAGAACTTCTGAAAATCTTTTGCTTGCAGACCAATTTAAACAACAAGGGGATGAGCAGGGTATGCGTAATATTCTAACGCAAATAGACCAAGACCAAAAGAAAATTGAGGTTTTAAACAAAGGTATAGATGCTCAAAAACAACAAGCGCAAATAGACCAACCAAATACTATTTCAAATAACTTACTAATAGGTGGGCAACAAGCATTAGGAATGTTAGCAAGAAGTGCTACATCGCTAGATGAATCAATTAATATTATTAAAAAAGATTTATGGGCATCTGTTGGATTAGCACCATCTAAAGAATCAGAAGCTGCTTATGCTAAATTTTTAGAAGAAAGTAAAGGCGGATTTAAACAGCCTTCAGATATTATCGCTCAAACAGGAAAAGATTTAATAAAAGCAGCAAACGAAAAATCTGAAATAAAAAATATTGGACTAGAAAATGGCGGTAGTGCATGGGAGTCTTTAAAAGATGGCAAAATAGCACAAGCGGCAGATTATGGGTTCAAAGGGTTTATAGGTAGTATCCCAACAAGCGCATTATTTTTAAACCCATACACAGCAACAGCAATTTCTGGAGGTACAGTTGGCAGTCAACTAGACGAAGCAATAGCAGAAAAAGGCAGCGCAAATGCAAATGATTTGGCAGCAGGTGTTATAAAAGCAGGTTTAGAGGTTATAACAGAAAGAATGTTTGGAGCAGGTAAAGCCTCAAGGGAATTAATAGCTAAGTTTGGAAAGGAAACAGCCGAAAGAATGGCTAAAGAAGCAATAGAAGCTGCTTTAAAGAAAACACTTACTAGTAAATTAGGTAAAAACACAGCAGAAGAAATTGGAGGAGAGGTAGTTAATCAAATAGGTTCAAATGTAGTTGATAAATATATACTTGATAAAAAAAATGTTGGGTTATTTGATGGAGTTGGAGATGCTGCTATTATATCTTTATTTGCAGGAGGAGGTCAAGGAGGTGCAACAACAACTTTAAATCATTATATTGAAAAGAAACAAGCTGCAAAACATCAAGAACTAAAAACTAAGGCAGATGATTTAATGAATCAATCATTAGACTCTCAAAGCCAAGTAGTGAGTAATGCTTTAGAAAAACAAGCAGAAAAGCTACATACAGAAGCGGATAAAATAGCTGAAGAACAAAATAAAATAGGCGAATTTGCAAACAAAGAAACAGTACAGCTAATAGAAGCCAAAAATAGCGAATTAGACGAACTAGAACAAGCAAAAAACGACCTATCTAGTGCAGATAATAGTGAAGCTATTATTGCGATAGATAGTCAAATAAAAGAAACAGAAAAAGAACATAAACTTTTAGTAGAACAAGCTAAACAAGAAGCTGACATAAATCAAGAAACAATAATTGAAACACCTGAAGAAACTAAAACCCCTCCTACACCAAGCAGCAATATTAGTAGTGAAGTACAGACACCTATTAACATAACAAATAACGAACAACAAAATGAAGTCGGGAAAAGTAGTGAACAACTGCGTGAAGAAGAAGTAGCTTTAGAAAACAAAATAATAGTATCAGGACTTAGTGACGGATGGACTGTAAGCAATAAAACACGAGCAGGAATAACCAAAGATTCTATTCAATATAAAGAGGCTTTTGACCCAAGAAATGAAAGTGGAGAAAATTCAGGCGAATCTTTTATTAAAATTATAGAAAAAAAAGGTAAAAAATACAGAGTTCTTGGATTAAGAATGAGTAATCCCGAAACAGTTCTTGACGGAAAATCAAACAGGTCTGGAATGAGTTATGCTACGATAGAGGATAACGGAAATCTTCCAGACAATATTGATGAATTGTTGATTAAAAAAGCTATTCAAGAAGGTAAAAATTTGTATGAAAATATTGTAAAATTGGAAGATTCTGATTTTATTTTACCAAAAGAATATAAGCCTAAAGAAACTACTAAACCAATAGAAGTAGTAGCAGAAAACAAACCCACCACCTTACCAACAGAAGATAAAAGTAAAGAGATAGCTTTACAAAAGGAAAAGGGCTATACAGATTCTATATTATATAAAGGAGATAAAGACTTAAAAGGTAATCCTAAAGAAGATTGGATGAATTTACCTTCAAGAAGTTCAAATATTGCAAAGCAAAAAGCAATAATAGATAAAGCGGTTTCTAGCGGTAGCGTAATTAAAGCATATAATGAGGGTAGAATATCTGCTGAAGATATATGGATTTTAGCTATGAATAAAGATGTTTCGCCAAGTTTGTTAAAAAACATACCTACTGAAATATTAGAAAAAGGGAGTAAAGAAGAACAAGCATTTAATGAATCTTTTGAACAAAAAACCGAAACCAACCTAACCGAGAAAGCACCCATAGGTGAAACCACCGAGAAGCCTACTGCCAAAGAAACACCGCCTAGCGAAAGTCCAGTTTTTAGTGATAAAAACGGGACAAAGGAGGAAGAGAAAAGCCCTTTTAAAAATAAAAGCAAGCAAGAATTTATAACCGAAAGGCTTGATAAAATACAAGAGATAAGAAAAAGAATAGAAGGCACTAGCGAAGAAAAGAAAAAAAGATACGATAAGCTTTCGTTAGAACTAGGCGATGGGGAGAAAGCAATTGTTCAGATGATGAAAGAGGATTCTGACAATATTAAAGTGGAGATTGATAAACTTCCAAAGATACCTAGAACTAAGGTAGAGGAACAACAAGAGCAAGGCGAAAAACTTTACAATAAAGCAGTAGCCGACTTAGGGTTTAAAAGCAGCGAAAGACAATGGGGCGACAACGTAAATCCATTCGGAGATGAAATGGGCGATGTGCTTCAAAACAAAACAAAAGATGCTAGTATATTCATTAAGCCTAATGAAGTAGAAGTTGAGGACGAAGAGAATGATAATAGCATTGAAAATGTTACAAATGGCGTTAAGGTAGAATTATTATATACCGACCCAAAAGAAAGAGGCAAAGGGAAAGCGAAAGAATTATTAAGAAAAGTAACTAAGTGGGCTGACGAAAACAATGCTACTTTATTTTTGGATATTGCGCCTCAAGATGACGCAACAACAGAAGAAGGGCTTAAAAAACTGTACGAGGCAGAGGGTTTTGTTTTTGACCAAGATAATGGGCAAAGAAAGCCTAATTCGCAAAAATCATCAAAAAAAGCGACAGAAAAAGCCACAAAAGCCTTGAATACCGCAGAAGTAGAAGCGGTAACTAAAGTTTTGGCTGCGGAAGAAAAGGAAAGGATAAAGCTAGGAGATGCTATTTCCAATAGAAAAAGGAAAAACGAAGCCGACAAAACAATTAAAGAAACTGAAAACGCTAATGCAATACTAGCTATAACCACCAACTTAGACAAAATAAGAGAGAAATTACTAGCTAGTGGAGATATAAAAGCGATTGATTGTAGTTGGGTTAAAAAAGTTTAATTAGGAATATTTGAGATTAGAAATACTTTTGTCAAAAAATAAAAACTATGACAATGCAAGACGAAGCTTTTGAATATCTTTTAAAAAACGTAAATGACTTTGTTATTCCAATTAGAATAACATCAAGGCAAGCGCAAAAAGTATCAGACATATTAGGATACGACTATGCTACAATGAGTAAACTACAAAGGAAGTTTTTTAAAATGGATTGTATTTGCTCTATCCAAAATGGATATTTTGCAACACCTCTTTTTAATGGATTAACAAATTTATAAATATGAAATGCGATAGGTCAATTGAAAGAACAAATTGTGGGTTACCTTATTGGGATGACTGCGAAAATGAAGCTAAATATAAGGTAACTTATAGAGAAGGCACAAGAGGGAATACGGTAAGTGAAAATGTATGTGGATTACATAAAAATTCAATAAAAAAACTTTGCGATAGAGCATTGAAAAAATACAATTTCAACACGAACTACGAAGAAGTGGCGATTTAGCCATTAAAGATAAAAGCCCCACAGTATTCGTACAGGGCAAACAAACACCTTGCACTTACAGTAATCCATTTATACTGCAAGTGCGGGTGTTTAATTTAAAAGTATGGTAATAGAACTAAATGGGACTAGCGCAAAGGTATTTGAAGCCAAAGCAAAGAAAAATTTAGATTTTTATTTAAATAACCCTGAGTTAAGGGTAAAGATAGACAAGAAAAAACTTAGAACGATATTAGATAAAGCTAACTTAGATTAAAAATGGAAGCGCATAAAATAACAACAATACAAGAGATGTTCGATATAGTTACGGTAGAGAATTGGGAAAGATTTTCTGCTGACATTATGAAATTACTTTACGATACAGCTACGTTAAAACAACAACTTAAAAAGGATTTTCCTGATTACAAAGGAGTTAAAGCCAAGTATATTTATTGGATAGACGATGGCTTAAACAAGACAAATTTTACAATTGCCCCTAGCAATGAAGAGTGCGACCATAAGTGGTTCAGAACGACTAAAAACCACAAACCCGCTAAAAAGTGTACCGAGTGCAGAGAGGTAAGGATAATTTAAAATATTAGTACAAACGAAGTAATGGGTTAATAGCGATTCCCACATTAAACAAAGACTGCTCGGCTACCTTTCTGAGCTGCCTACTAATTCCCATTACCGTAAAGCGGGTAAATCTTAAACGGTGAGAGTGTCTGACTAATACCTTCGGAACGGTTGTTTGTATCAGATAACAAACAAAAATAGAAAGCTATGCTAATACAGCGTAGCTTTTTGTTTTTGTTGAAAAATCCCTATCTTTGCATCATGAAATACGAAATACCAAAAAAAGCAATGAACATCATAAATTCATTAGCTAAACTAGAACTAGGACAAACAAGCTTTTACAAAAGACTAGCCCAACAAGCCAACAAAAGCGGATTCCTATTAGCCGAGAAATATTTCATAGCCGAAAGCATAGAAGAGAATGAACACTTCTTAGGCTGGCAAAATTACGTTAATGGCAGAGGAAACGACTTCTGTGTGCCATCAACTGAAGAATATGACATAGAAGCCAAAGACCTAACAGAACTTATAGAACTAAGCCTAGAAAAAGAAATAGAAGTAAGCATAGCCTACAACGAAGCATACAGCGAACTACTAAGCATAGACGTGCCTACTGCCATAAAAGCAATAGAATATATAGTAATTCAAACAGCAGCAGTAGCAATATACAAAGACTACGCAGCAACATTTGAAGGGCTAGATAAAAGCGGTCAATTAATAGCAGAACATAGCATTTTTGAGGAGAACTAACTATGGAAAGCGAATGCTGCGGAGCAGAAGAATGGATTCAAGATACAGGTATTTGCGGCACATGCCGAGAACACGCTGATTGGATGGACATGGAAGAAGAATAACACTAACACATTACAATTTTAAAACGCCCTCCATGCCTATCATTGCGATGCACACTTTGGAGGGCTTTCTATTTTGTGTGGATAAGTTTTAACTAAATATATTTTCGTAAATGGTTTAATTAATTATCTTTGCCACATGAAAATAAACATAGAAAAATTTACCAAAGAAAGTTTTGGCTCACTAACTACATTCACAAATAATAAAAGTGGGGTAACAATGTTCTTGGGAACTGAAATAGCAAATATTTGGGGACACACAAATTTAACCCAAGCTATAAAAGCAGCAAGTTTAGATAGTACGGAATACAAAGTAATTAATCTTAAAGACTTTAAGGATTTTAAAAAACAACTGACTAATTCAAAATTAGTCGGTGGGAGAGCGTCTTCGGTAACATTATTAGCAGAAAGCGGAATGTATAAGTTATCACTTGCATCAAATTTAGAAACAGCGCAACCATTTAAAGATTGGGTTACAAAAGAAGTTTTACCTAATATTAGAAAATATGGTAGCTATAATTTAAAGATAAGCAAAGCGGTTCTACACGCACAAACAGATAGATTAACTCAATTAAATAATAGTAAATTAATAAATACTGAAAACTACAATAAAGGCGGTAAATATTCTACTATTGACTATAATAGAAAGAATTGCAAACAAGTAACAGGGCTTGAGCCAAAAGAAATAAAAAACTTGTTTAATGCAAATAAAAGTAAATCAGCAAAAGAAGTATTAAGAGAAAATAAACCAGAAATGGCAGCAGTAATGAGTTTAAATGACCATTTAATTATTAACCACCATGTAGAATTAGAGCAATTAAGAGAACTTGATAAAGCCTTTTTACCAGCATTTAAAGAATTAAATAAACTAGGAATAGAAATAACGAATTAAATAAACAAAAACATGATAACAGAAAAAGAAAGAATAGAATCTTTTGAAAAAGATTTAAGCTTATTGCTTAAAAAGCATGGCGCAGAAGTAGTTTTAATTGACGAAAAAGAAAACGGTGTCGAAGAAATTTTCGTTATAATGGATATGGTTTACGAGCCGAATAGAGATAAGATAATCAAAGAGTACGCTGCCATTAATTATATGAGATACATAAAAGGTTAAGAAAACAACTTACAAAAAGAGTAAGCTGCCTTATTTCAAGGTGGCTTTCTTTTTGTAACAAAAAAAGACTAAATTTGTTACTTTAAAAATACAAACACTATGCCTTGTAATATAACTTTCACTCCTATTGGCGCAACAGAACCTATAACACTAACAGAAGCAGAATGGATAACATTTTTAGCAACACCTGATGAAAACGGCAAGACAGAATACGACAAGCTAACCGAAAAACTAGCAGGAACAGATAACGCATTACCTCCAATAACCCCACCAAAAGCACCTAAAAAAGAAGCTGCCCCAAGTGAGGGAGGGAAGAAGCTAATGAGAGGTGTAACAAAACAATTCCTAAAAGAAAACCCTAGCTTAGCGGAAATACTTTCGGAAGATGCTATTTATTACGACCAAATGCCAAACAAACTTTCAGAGGCAGAAGCTAGAAAAATAATTGAAGTAACACCTATTGACTATTTAGAAAAAGGAATAAGAGATTTAAACAACGGAATGAACGGTGCTGTAAGAAATATTATTGCTCAACTAATAATTAAAGAATATGATAGACTAGGCAGAAGCCAAGACGCAATAGCCTTGAGAGAATGGTTAGCATTTGCTAGTACAGATTTCGGACAGTTTAACCAAGCAAATTGGAAACTACCTACACTAAGCCCCGCAACAGAAGTATTTGCTGTAAGCCAAGCAATAAAAAAGATTAACCAAGAACGTGCTGAAAAAGATGGCAAACCTAAAAAGATTGCCAAAGAATTTAAAAAAGCCAATAAGGAAGCGGCAAAAGAAGCAGTAGAAAAAGTACAAGGCAAAATAAACAAGATTACCCAATCCCCTAATAGAAAATCACCAACATACGGGTCTAAAAATAAATTAGTAACAAAAGAAAATTATGATAAGTTATTAAAAGACTTAAATAAAATGACTTTTGCTGCTGCGCTACCTGTTCAATTGATTCCAATAGGAGTTTACCATATAGAAGCAGGGACAAGAAATTTTATAGCATTTAGCGAAGCAATAATAGAAGCAGTAGGAGAAAAGGTAAAACCATTCTTAACCGACCTTTATAACGCAGCTATTGATAAAGTAGATACAGAAATTAATGAAGCAAGAGGCAAGAAATGGAAAGACAAATTAGAAGCAGCATTAGCAAGAGCAGATAGAAAAGGAATCGAAAAAGCAATAGCTAACCTACAAAACATAGCAAAAGAAGATGGCTTATGGGGTAAATATAGGGATATGGCTGCAAAAAGGTTAAAGAACATTAGCCTAGAACAAACAAGTACAGATATAAGAGAAAATGCTGCCTTAGAAGATTTTACTAATGGATTAGTAAGAAATATGCAAGCAAAGATTATAGAGTCATTACCAGAAAGCGAAAGAATAAGTAAACCATTAAGAAGTTCAATTGAAGTTATTGGCGATGCTTATAAAAACTTAGATAAATATGCAGACGTTTGGGAGAAAACTAAAGCAGAGTTTCAGGAGAAATACAAAGACAACGAACAAGCGTTAGAAGCTATTGATGCTTACTTTGGAGATATATTAGCAACGCCATTTAGTCAAAAAGAAATTACAAAAGCTGTAATAAAAGGGCTTAAAGACGAAGGCGAAACTATTGCAAAAGTAGCTCAACAGCATTATACTATTTACGATGCAACAAAAAGAAGCCTAATAGAAAAGTTAACAGAAGAAGCTGGCTTAACAGAAGAGCAAGCAAAAGAACTAGGAGACGCTATAAGCAAAGAATTTGATAGATTGGCTTTAGAGAAAAAACAACAAATACTAGCAACTATTTTTAGCAAAAAAGAACGTGGCAAAAATCAAATAAAAAACCTAGAATCGGAGTTAATAAGACTAACTAACTTAGGCGCATTTAGCGATGATGCTTTAGTAAGTGCTTATGCAGAGAAAATGGGCTGGGCAACATTAACTCCAGAAAACATTAAAGAAATTGAACGACTAGCAAACATAGTAGAAAGAACTGCCGATGGGTTAAAAAAAGCAAGTGCTATTGAGGATTTATTAGGATACCAAGCTAAACTTAAAGGAGTATCACTTATTGACGTAATGTTCTCTGTGTGGTATGCAAATTTACTAAGTGGGTATAATACACAAATAGTAAATGCCGCTTCGGGATTATATAATACTTTTGCGGTATTTGGTATAGCAACATTAAGAAGACCTAAATCAGTACCATTCCTTGTAAATGGTTGGCTGAATGGAATAAAACAAGGTATGCTTGAAGCTAAAAGCACATTAGTAACTGGATACAGCCCACTAAGAGGGAGAGTAGAAGTACCTTCAACATTAGAATTATATCCATTTAAAGGTGGGAGTATTAACCCTGCTAATTATTTGAAGTACGTAAGAAGAATAATGGCTGCTACCGATGTTTTTATTGCAGGTGGACTTAAAGAAATGAGAGCCTACCAATGGGCAAGAATGATGGCGGTAAATGATGGCAAGTTAGAACCTAGCGTAAATACAAGGCAGCGAGCTTTAGAATATTTAAGAAAAGACGATAATTCAATAAATGAAACTAAACACCTAGCAGCACTTGAACTACAAAAAGAAATAGAGGAAATAAATAATGAGCCTATTAGCCAAAAAGAAAAAGATGCCAAAATAAATAAGGCTAAAAACGATGAAGGAAGACGTGTATTTGAATTAATTGAAATGGGTAGAGGCTCTGAAATAATAGAAGAAAGTGCTAACTTTGCAGCAAGGTCAACTTTTAATTACAAAACAGAAGGGCTTTTAGGTGGGTTAGTAACAAGTATCAATAATTTCATAGAAAAAAATAATAAAACAAAACTATTGAAATTTGTAGTTCCTTTTACAACAATTGTAGCAAACGTAGCAAATGAAGCACTAAACTATACACCTGTTGGATATATAAGAGGAATGGGTAACGGCTCTATTTCAAATATGCCTAGAAAGGATTTTGAAGATATGTCAGAAACAAGACAAGCAGAATTTAAGGCAGAACTTAAAACAAAAGCATTAATAGGGCTTGCGCTAACAACGGCAGTGGCAATGCTAACAACACTTAAAGGAGATGATGACGATGAGCCTATACTACAAATTACTGCAAACGGAACAGGAGACTATCAAAAAAATGAATTATTAAAGAAAGACGAAGGATGGCAACCATATTCACTTAGAGTATGGAATCCTATAACTAAAAAATATGGAGCATGGGTTTCTTATAGATATACCCCTTTAATAGTAATGTTTTCTGCCATTGGTAATTTAAAGGATTACGAAGCATATAGGAGAGAAAAGCTAACTGATTCGCAATGGACAAAACTTGGCGTGGCAATGACAGCTACTTCACGAGTATTTTTTGACGCAACTTTCTTGGCTTCTATTAATACGTTTTTAGGAACTTTATTTAGTGGCGCAGCAGCTTCGGAAGATAACGCAACTAACTTATATAAATCAGCAGTAAAAACAACTAAATCAGTAGTTGTCCCCGCATTATACACCCAAGCTGCTAAGGAAGTAGAAGCAGCGTTTGATATTCCCGTAAAACAAACGAAACTAAACCCGCTAGGAATGATAGTTGAAGATATTCCTTACTTGAGAAACTACTTTGAGAATAAAATAGACGCACTAGGCAAAGAAGTAGTCCCTGATACCGATATATTAGTTTCTGCGGGAGAAGGCAATAAAATAGTTAAGCTATTGGCAGAAAAGAAATCATTAATAAAACCGCCCGACATAAGAAAAGAAGTTTACTTTGATACTGCCGAACAAAAGGATAAAGTAATGAACGGCAAACAATTTAAAATATACTCAGAAACTAGAGGTGCGGAAATATCTAAATTCCTAGAGGATAATTACGATGAACTAAAGAAAATGGACTTAGAAGATGCTCAAAAAGCTATTAGCAATGGAGTTTCAGAAGCAACAGTTATAGCTAAAGCTAAGGTTTCGTTTAGCGAAAATGACTTTAAGCAGTTTTTTGGAGAAAAAGAAAAAGAAAGTTTGGCTCAAAAAGAAAAGAAAGCAAAAGATACCGAAGACCAAATTGCCTTTGACGAGAAGCATGAAGTAACTGCCGAAGAAAAAGCGTTCAGAGAAAGAACTAAAGGGAAATCTTTTGACGACTTAAAATTCAAAGTTTACCTACCTACTTTAAAGAAATCAACCGACCCGTCAACCGACATAAAGAGATACAAAGAATTGAAGTGGATAACAGACGTTCAGCAAAAAGAACTAGAGAACGAACTGAAATAACAAACAAAAAATCAAGGCTATCTAATTTTCAGATAGCCTATTTTTTGTTGCATAAAACTACTATCTTTGTACCCATGACAGGTTCACAGATATACGGAATATTAAAAGCATTATACGACTTCCCGATTAACGGAATAGTACCAACTGCAAGCGTAAACAAACAACTCGAACAAATACAAGGAGAATACTTCAAACCAATGTTCAAACTATTTGGCGAGAACGGTGAAATAAACGCAGAATTAGAACCACTAATGCAAACCTTTAGCGTAGCGACACCAACCAATAACAAAGTATCAAAAACAACTGATATGACAAATTACTTTGGGCTAATAAACCTAGACGCAACCTTTGTAGTAAACGGCAATACTTACACAAATACTGCTTCGCCATTACCGCCAAACGCAATGAAAGGAAGTTTCAGCGATGGAACATTTTTATACCCCAAATACTTTATAGTAAATAACGATATAAATATTTCCCCAAGTACTGTGCAATGCACACTAGCAGAAGGAAACTATTTTAGAACACCATTTGCAATAGACGTAACAGACAGCACAACCCAATTAACTTACAACCTAAACACCATAACAGGCATAGTACGTCAATTACTTTCTGCTTATGGATTAAGCCTCTCAGACCCACGCTACCAACAATGGGAGAGAGAAATTATGCAAACAAATAATACTGTGTTAAGATAATTTAATTAGGAATAGCAGAAGTACTTCTTATTTTTGAATTATGAACCTACAAGAATTAAAATCAATTATCAATTCGGGGCTGCCTGATGACGTAGTAAAAGCTGAAATTATTAACTCTCTTGCAAAGGATGAAAACGTAATCACTGTTGTAATGAAAATTCTAGAGCGTGAGAGGCAGTTTAAAAAAGAAATACACGAAGAAATGAACTTACTATTATCTAAAGCGCATATAGGGCTTGATGATAATAAATTTAATGACGGCAATTTTATGCAAAAAGAAATTGTGGCTTTCTACACTAAATACAAAGGATATATCGGGCATTGTTTTAAAAATTTGTTTGACAGTTAAAATCATTATCTTTGTACCACAATGGCACTACTACCAAAAATAAACCTATACCAAAACAGCGAAGACAATTCCGTTGTAGAAATTTTAGACACAACGGGACTGTATTCAGCTAACAATAGCGGAGGCTATAACTCGCCAAATCTCCCTATTTCTGATAGTTTTGGCGTACTTAGAGTAGGAAACTACCTTAGCTTACAAAGCCTAAACTCCATTAGTAGCGGGGCTTTAACCCAATACAAGGAGTATATAAAAACTGCGGGAACTATAAAAACCTACGACAATAAATTAATAGGAGTTGGAAGTATTTTTACGCCATTTATAGCGGGTATAACAGTTCAAAGCGGAGATACTTTTGAAGAAACGGGCTACTATTACACACCGATAGGGACATGGCGACCAAGCGTAACTACGCCAATATATTTGACAAGCGAAAACTTAGGGCTAGGAATTAACAATACAATTATAGACACAATACTTCCAATAGAATATAAAGTATTTGGGGCAAGCGTGGGCGACCCTTTAACGGTAGTAGGAATGGAATACTTAGTTCAAAGCGATGGCGCAACATACGAGAACGATACTTATAGGGCGGGGGAAACATTCACGGCTTATAGCGTTGCTAGTGCAAGCGGAGATTTTAGCCCATACGAAGGAGGTTACTACAATGTATTTCAAACCTCGTTCAATATTACTCAGCAATTAAAGGATTTAATTGTGAGTAATATTAACAATCCAAAGCCACAAAACGAACAGTACCAAACAATTATAGCAAGGTTATACTCAAGGATTCAAGCAATGACGTGGAATAACGGACTAGGAAACGTAAGTCAAACAAACACTTACGACAACATACAAGACATAGCCAACACTTGCACAGCTTTGGCAAATAATAATTACTAGGTTAAAGAAGTTTAATTAGGTTTAGCGTAAGTGAATACTATTTTTGTGTTATGGAAACGACCAACGAAAATATGATACAATTTGAGGTAATTGCAGACTATCCTAACGCCTTGTATAAAAAAGGCGAAATGATATACACTTTTAAAGAAGGAAATGCTTACGCTTTACAAAATTCAGAAGACGTATGCCTATTTGATTACCCACAAATATTTAAAAAGCTATAAAATGAACGAACTAAAAGACTTTGATAATGATGGCTTTAAAAGAGATAGATATTAGTATTTGGCTTGAATGGAAACTAATAAACGACAAAACAAAAAATTACGAATTAATAAATAAAGATAAACAGAAATGAAAAGATTAAAATTAGCACTAAAACGTCTTCTTCGCAAAACCGATATTAGCGGTAATTATGAACAACCACAATATAATAACGGAGATTTAGTTCCGCTTATTTGGATGATTGAAGAACTGAGAAGAAGAGAAGGTGGTTGCACAATGAATGAACTTATTGCAGAAGCAAATCGGAACTTTAAAGGGGTTGAACAGATTAAACACCATACAATAAATTACCGCTAAAATTGGTTAATTCGAAGAAGCCGACTTTTAAAAACAAATGTTGAATTAATAACTAAAAGATAAAAATGGAAAGACTGATGACAATGATAGATTACGTGTTGGAACAAGATAAACACAAAGAAGTAAGATATAAGCAAATAGTTGATTATGCTAATTTTTTAAAGCAACCACTTACACTAGGAATGTTTATACCTTGCGATAAAGATGGTAATATTTCAGTACCGCCTCAAAACAAATGGCAAAGTAACGAAGAAAGATGGGGAACTTCGGTTAAAACAGAGTACTGGAAAGCATACGAAAAAGAAAAAGAATCAGTTTTATTTGAAGGTTGGGAGTTAAACCAAAAAGATATTTCTAAACTTAAAAATGTAATTTGCATAACAAGAGGAAGGATTCAACTTTCATTCTTTAAAAAAGATAATCAAATATTTTTTGACCATTTACTTAATGGAACAACTAAGATAATCAAAACTATTGAAGATTTAGTGCCACAGCAACTAGAATTAACTAAAAAATAATGAGACTATCGCTTAGCACAGTTGCTTTAAGTAACGAAAAGATTGAGCTGCGCTCATTTGGTAATGACCCTATTCTATTCTTTACTAAAGACGAAAAAGGAGAAGTTAGGATTCAAATTCATAACGAAGATAAATACATAGTTGAAACTTGGATTCCAAACGACCAATTAAAAGAAGTAATTAAATTTTTACAAAAACAAATAATAGAATAATGTGGATAAAATTAGAGGTATATAATGGAGATTCCTTTCTAGGGTCTATTTATACAAACGAAACAACAGAAAGTGGTATTAAGCGAGATATTGACGAAGAATTTAAAGATTGGACTAAATACAATATAGGTAATTAAATTAAATAAAAAACATGGAAAAACATATTTTAGTAAAAGTACCAAAAGACAGCACTGATTATTTTATTAATAATGCAGGATGCTTAAGATTTTCTACTCAAGAAGGTCGTTTATCTTCTATTGTAGAGCCAATGGAAATTGGGGAGTATTTAGAGAATACCAAGCATGATTTAATTGGAGAATCGGTTTTAAATAACGAAAAAATAATAATCATAAAATACAAATAAAAATGGGAACAACAATTGAAGAGTTAGTTAAAGCAATCGAATTAACTAACAACATTAAGACAGTAGAGTATAATACCGCAACGGGCTTGTGGTGTATAAAATATAAGCCAAATTTAAAGCCTGATATAGTTACAACAGATGAATTAATGAACTGCTTTATAACAAACGAATAATATGAAAAGAATATATTTAGCCTTGATAATAATGATTATTGGTTGTAATTTTGACAATACAGAACCAATAATAGTTACAGCATTTAATTCCTACAATAATTATTGCGAATACACCGTTCAAACTAATGGAGTACCAAGATTTAGGCACTTTAACGATAGTTGCGGTAAATTTAATATTGGAGATACAGTAAAATTTATAAAAACAAACAAATAATATGAAAAATCAAATCAAAGAATTGCGTATTCAAATAGATGCGCTACACCAATTAACATTACTACTAATGCCCGTAACAAAAGAGGTGCATTACAAATTTAGTAACTCACAAGAAATAGAAGATGCTGCACATAGCCTTATTTATGCAAAAGCATGGCTAGGGAAATGTATGGCAGAACTTGGCGACAAAACACCTTACGCTAACGATGGTAAAAGAAAATCGGTAGAAGATATTGAATTACCTACTGATGTAGCAACGGGAGGTAGAGATACTTTTACCCAAGTAATTGATTGGGATAGTACCAACCACGTTGAAAGAGTAGATTGGATAAGAACTGAAATCCAAGCAATATTCGATAAGCTAGAAAATATTGAAGGCGAAGTTGATGAAAGCGTAAATACTAAACCTAATTCTAAACTAGAACGATATACAAATATTTCTTTACAATATCTAGCAGAAGCACGTTTTGCATTAGGGTTTGAATTAGGTAGAGTGAAAGCATCTTTACTATCTACTCCCCCGCAATTGGTTCAAGTAGATTAGTGCTGACTATGAAAAATAAAACGCTAGGGGACTTTGACGTTTGGTATAAAAAATGTCAAAACTGTGGTTACGACACAGCAAAAAGTCATTTGCCTTTAAAAGACGAGAACAAAACGTGTTGGAAATGTGGGTACTCAGTAAGTAGAGATTTTAGTGAGCGAGCATTGAAGCCTAAAAAATAAACAAAAAGGGATAGCTGACTTACTTCAAGTCGGCTTTTCTTTTTGTTGCATAAAACCCTTATCTTTGTAATGACATGAACACTCATAAACTAAACGAAATAATACTAGAACAAATAGCCTTAGAACAAAAAGGACTACCAAACAACAACTACCTAAACAAAATAATAATAGAAGCAACAAACCTACTAGCAGCCCAACAATTTATAGGCTGTACTGAAAGCGATACACTTTTAATAACTAATAGGCTAAACCAACTTTTAGGATTTTGGCGAGCGACAACACGTTACACGCAAGGAATTTTTAACGGATATTTTCAAGTAATAGCTTAACTTTGCAACATGAATACATTAAAACTCGTAGATGAATTAGTTAGAGCCGTAAATAGTGGCTATAACAGCAGCGATAAAAAAGTTGACGATAATTATATTTTTGAAATGCTGCCACAATGGAGAGCGCAAGTGATGATACTTACTTACAATGGCGGTAAATTACAAGGTAGTAATACTATTATAAAAGGTAACAAACTTATACCTGCAAGTTGGAAGCAAGAAGTAACCTATACGATTAATTTATTATCACAAGACCCAACATTAGACTATCTAACGGTAGAAGGATTACCCATAGTAAGCTTAAATGAATACAACGATGGAATACAATACTTCGGAACTAAAAGCATAGCTAATGGATTCTTTTACGCAAGAAGCTTAAACGAAATTCAACAGTTTAAAGATTTACGCCTACTAGCTAAAAAACCTGCTGTGCTAATAGTAGGAAACGAAAGAAGGATTTACGGAAATAAACTTTTAAAAGAAGTGTTAGAAGTAGGAATATACCAAAACCCTTACGCAGCTAAAGCTAATTTTAACTACGCTACGGACACTTTTCCGATTGGAGAAGGTGATATTCCTTTAATGAAAGAAATAGCAATAGCAGCGTTAAGAACAGAGTTTAGAGCCATAAAAGATGTAACTGCTGATGCTGGGAATGAACAGCAAGCAGCTTTAAAGAATAGTATTCTAGGATAATAATTTTAACAAACAAAAAAGCCCTAACTAAACATTAGGGCTTTTTTGTTAATAAGTCTTGAAAGCAAAGTGATTGTTAATATCTGCAATTCGTTTGCCTTCTTGGCTATCGCTTTCAGCAGCCAATCCTCGAATATATCTTTTCTCTACCTTGTATTCGTGCAAGTAGGTAGCATATTTAGCCATTTGCGAAGGGTCGCCACGCTCTAAACAGAAATCAGACATAACTCCATAGGTTAAACACAAATCAGCTACTCTAGGCAAAGATAATTCGCCATTTTCATCTAAAGCAATACCAATATATGATATTTGGCAATAAGAATCTTCAATTTGCGTTCCAAACCACACATATCCGTCTTTAACCCTAGCAGAAGTATTATTATTAAAACTGCCCTTATAAAAACCGTTAGTTGGCATATAAGGAGCAGAAGAATTAAGACTACCAATAGAAGCAAAAGTTCTTATAGGATTATGACCTTCAAGAATAATAAATCCTTTCGGCAACGGTGCTGTAAACGTGGTTAAATCAATAGGTATTTGCGCAACGTGAGAAGGAAACACAAAGAAGTTCCTTAATTGTCTTACCTTATCATTTAAACTATTGTAAAGGTACGCATCGTGTAAAGGCGTATCACTTATTCCTAGTTTTAATTTTACTCGTTGTATAATTTCATTTTCAGAAACCACATCGTAAATCCCGTTGTCGTTAGTCATTATTATTTAGTTTTAATTATGTATGGAGTTTTCTCAACTCTCACTCTTTCTATTTCAGTTGAATACCACTCTTGTAACTCTACGCTTGAAATACGAGGGTCTTGCGCTAATTCAGCAATACACTTAGCTTCACTTTTACCAGTATCTTTAAGGAATTGGTATCTATTAGAAATCATATCGGCAGTAACATCTTGTCCTTTACCCATGATTTGCATCAGTTTATTACTTATTTTAAGCTTAGTGCTTTCAATTTCTTTAAAATCTCTATCCTTTTCCATGCGTTCAAACACAGCAGGTTTAGTTTTTAATCCATCACCAATAGGTTCAACAGTAGTTTCTGCTAATTGAATATCAGCACTAGGTTCTGAAATACCTAATTCAAGCTTCAATAAGTTATACTGTTGTTTGTTCTTTTTAAAGTAAGCCACAGCTTCATTAGCATCAGTACCTATATTTTCTTCGTTAAACATGAAGTAAGCACCAACCTTTTCAATAATAAACTTATCGTTCTTAATCAAAACAGTACCTTTAGTAACAGCTACTTGCATTGAATCTTCTAATTTCTTAGCAACAATGCTGTATTTGTTAATGTCAGAATTAACTAACGATACACAATGGTTAAATAAACTTCTTTCTTCGTAACCACTAATATTCTTAACACCCCAAATGTAGGCGAAATCAATTAGCTTTTGCTTGTCATTTTCGAACCATGATTTCAATTGAGAAGTAGCATCAATAACTAAGAAATTATTTTCAGTTACTTTTTCAATTTTAGCTACGTTATCAATGTAATCATACTTCACTAAGTTAAAGTTCACATTAGGGTTTAATTCAGCCCCTGCATCGTTTCTAAAAGATACTTCGTTATGAAGTTTAAGGAAAGCTAACAATACTTTAATATTATCATTATCCTCTGGCGATAGACCATTTTCTACTGCTTCTGTACTTGAATCAAAATAAGTAAAAGTAGTAAAGAATACTTTCTTATCGCCCTCTGTCATAAATCCATTTAATTCAATTGAATGAATCTTATTTCTTTCAGCAGCTTGTATTGATTTCTCATCTAAGCCACTAGGCAAATAATCTAATTTACGCAATACATTTCCTTCAGAAATAAGGCAAGCCCAATCTCCTTTGTTTACGTTTGTTGTTCTAGCTTTCGTTTCGAACCTGATTTTGGGAGCAGCGCTTAGGGCTTGCTTCGTTTTGATTGTTACTTCTCTTTTCATTGTTTGTTTGTTTTCTTTTATTGTTTAATTTCTCCTTGTTGCATTTCTTTTTGGTGGTCTTGGTCAAGCATTTGTTGCATTAACTTTTGGTCGCCTTCTTCTTCTTTGTTTTGCATACTTGTAGCAGCACCCGTAGCAGCTATATTCTGTTGGGCTTGTGCTTGCATTGCTGAATTAGCAGCAGCAGCATCTTGTTGTTGTTTAATAGCAGCTTGTTCAGCTTGTTGGCGTAATAAAGCCATATTATCAAGTATCTCTTCTACGTTATCTAAAGTTTCTGCTCTCATTATCTTAATAAACTCACGTTTAGCATCAGGGTTAACACCTGCTTCTTGAACAGTAATTTGAGATAATGTAGCTTTCACTTGTTCTGTTAATTGACTATCAAAATCAAATCTAATCTCAAAGTCATCGTTAAGCATTTCTTGTACTGAATCCATTTTAAGTAATGTAGCAGCAGTATCACCTATTTGTAAGCTAAATGCTCCTTCATCTTGGTCAGCAAGAACTAATCTAGTCTTATCAACACCTAACGATATTACATCTTGAAAGAAGGTAGTTAAACCACCGTATAGCCATTGTGTACCTGTTTCGGCACTAAGTATATTGTTCTGTAATTGAGCTTCACCAACGTAGTTAGAAGAACCTAAACGAGATTGTATAGGCATATTAAGTACATCAGCAAGTACGTTATCCCAATATTGTAATTGACCTAAGTATAATTGAACATTAGGGTCAACAGTCATATCAAGAATTTCAATCATCTTGTTAGTCTTTTCTTGTCCTGCTTCTACTTCTGTTCTATTCCCTACTAATATACCTTGCTGTTTCATCATAGCAAGCATATCGGGAGTTTTCATAAAGTCAGGTAGTTGAGATGTATCTACGAAAGGAATTTTACCCATTGCCCTAGCTAACATACCTTGCATAGTAGTAGTTAAAGCATCTTTCATATCTTGAATTTTATGTACAAGCATTACTACACCCATGTTACTACCAAGTAATGTGAAAGGAGTAAAGGCACAAAAATCTAATCTACGTCTTGATTTATCTCTTTTATCAGAAACACTATTAGGCTTAATACCACAGTTTCTTAAATATTTATTTCCAATTAATTGCCCTTGACGAATACATTCAACAGGAACTCCATCAATATAAGTAATAGAACGCCATTCAACGTCTGCTACCCACACTTTAGGAACGGTAGTCATGTTAGAGTACCAATTAATAAAATTCCAACCTTGAACGTAAGGGGCTTGTGCATTACCAGTATTCATAGCAATTGCTTCTAAGTCCTCTACTTCTTCTGAAGTAAAGTCAAACCTAGCAACAATATCTGAAACAGAATAAGGCTTAAATTCACCCGCTAAAGCATCGTTAATATGATGGTCTTCGTTACGAGTCATATCAATAATAGCATATTCAGGTTCTACAACCCTCATATAAACCCTACCTTTACTTTCGTAAATTCTAATTAAAGAACGCCCACCAATAAAACAATACTGAGCAGCTTTAAGGAATAAATCAAAGTAGCGATTACGGTATAAGAAATCCTTACCTAAGTTTCTATAAGCAGATTCTATGTCATCCATAAAAGTTTTAAAATACTTTTGGATATTCATTTCATCGTTAATATTTAACCCTTGAGGTATTTCTAATTCAATATTACCTAATTCTTTTTGGTCTAATAGAAACTCTTTAGCATCTACTACTGACTTTAATACGTTTAATTTTAAAGCTTTCCTACTTAATATACCTTCACTAATACCATTAGCTTGTAATATTTTAGGTAAAGGCTTAAACTGTTGGCGGCACTTTCCATCAAAATAACGGAACATAGCAGATATTTCAAGTCCACGCCACATTGGTATTTGAGTAGCAGCATTTGTCGCATCTTTAGAAGCCCATTCGTATTCAGTATTATACTGCAAACCGTAAATATAACGAGCAGCAAATACATATTGGTCTATAAACCTAGTGTTTATTCTATCGTAAGGGTCGCCAATAGCACCTCTCATTTGAGTAGAAACAATTGGTTGGTTATAAGAAGTACCTACAATCCATCGAATGTTTTTAGCATAATCAGAACCTTCCCATTCTTTCCTATCATTTGATTGATTAGGTTGTATTGAAGGAGAAGCTCCTCCTGATATAACTGAATTTATTAATTTCGATTTCATTTCATTGCAAATTTACGTTAAAACATTATAATTTCAAAATCTATCCTTCTTTTAGTTCCCATTTAAACTCGCCATTGACATATTTGCTTGTCCACATTTGAGATTTAACTTTTTCTTTGGCTATATTTTGAGTATCGGGGTCAAAGTTTCCACAAGCCATACAGCCTACACCGTAAGCATCGGACAAATCGGAGTTCTCACTACCATAGATTAATAAATCTTGTACAATTCGTAAAGAGTTTATTTGATGCCCATATAGCCTTAAATACTTATTCATAACCGAAGTACGGTACTCTTTGTTGTTTGAGTCCAAATAGATTCCGTAAGCATTACCGCTTTTTTCAAGCAATTTATCAGTATTGTGCTTTACTAACTGCCTTATCAATAACTTTTGCTGACCTTCTGCTTCAAATAAATCGGTAATAGTACTTCCTGCACTAGCATTTCTCTCTATATAGGTTCTAAGCCCACCAAACTTATTGTAATACATACATAGCCATAAAGCAGCTTTCTCTACCATAGTTCTTTTATCGGGTCTAATGCAAATATTAGCTACATCTACATATTGATTATCGCCAGTTACTCTATGAATAACAAGAGCGTACTTAGATTTAGTTTTACCTTTTTCAGAACCATCAGCATTTTTATTTGTACTGCTAATATCCGTACTTGTAGCATCTAACCCTACACGGTATAAATGGTGTTCTTGTGGCTGTTCAAATATTTCACAAGAAAATTCATTAGTATCTTCACCTTTCCCCATAGGGTTTAAAGATATTTCTTTAGTGGAAGGATTTCTATGAACTTTATACATAGGAGCATTAATACCCCTTAATTGCTTTTCTCTTAACCTTAAAGTTTCAATAACATCAATTTCTAATCCGCCACTTCTATTTATATCAAAAATATCTTCAACTCTTTCGGGAAACTGTCTTTTAAGTAATGCCCTTTTAGAGTCAGAAAGTCCTTCACACATATTAGCAAAGTAAGCTTTAGCTTCTTCTACTTTAGGGTTTCCATGCTCGTCAATAAAAGAGGGGTCTGATAGATAGTAAGGAATAAGCATACGATATAAGCCACTTTGAGTTCTACCGTTTTTATTTCTCTTGTTAATATCACTTGCGTACCACAACTCTTTACTAAAAGGAACAGCTTTAGCTTTACCATTTTCAACAGTAGATACCATCCAAATCTTACCAATAATATCTTTCGTACCTTGCGTTGCTTGTGCTATTAGTGTGCCAAACAACTGTTCCATATCCATAAGTTCTTGACTACTAAATTCATCTAAAAAATATTCTGTTATTTTTTCTCCTTGAATAGAGGTTATTTTACTAGGCAATGCTTCAATGCGAGTATAGTTACCGTCTTTAAAAGTTACTTTGTCTGAACTTCTTTTAATTGTTTGATTCTGGCGAAAGAATATAGTATCATTCTTATAGGTATGTTGATAAATATAAGGTAGGGAGTTTCCTAAAGAAAGGAACGCATTTAATGTTCTTTGGAATAAAGACTGTGCCTTGTCGTCTTTGGTTGCTTGTAAGAAATAACTTGCTTTAGGTCTTAATAAGCTATCAAAAAGCATACGAGAAGGAATCATTTCCGATTTTCCCCAACGTTTTTGAGTGTAAGCTACTAAACCATAACAATTGTCATCTTTTTTACAAATATCTTGAATATAAGCCAATTGAGCGTGACTCCACCTATAACTAGGGTAAGTACTCCCGCCTAAATCCCAGTGCTTCAAGAACCCGTAATGAGAACCCGTAAGATAAACTAACTCACCATTGTTATAAAAGTGAAATCCATTCTCTAACCTAAATAGTTCCTTTAACTGATAATTTTGTTTTTCTTCAACAGTCATGTGGCTAAAGTTAGGGTCTTTAGGTCTTTCCCACTTTTGTTGCTTCTTTGGTAAATCTTTGTTATATACGGGTTCAAAAGGCTCTGGGCATTCGTAGAACATATTTTTAGGCTCTATATCGCTTTCGCCTTTTTCGCCTTGCGTTCCAAATAATTCTACACTATGCTTTTTCGCCATTTGCTTTTAAATGTAATGCTAAAATATTTTCTGCTTCTCCTGCCTTTACTCTTTCTACTTCTGTTTTTTCATCGGTAGTCATTTTGATATAAAGCTTTTCTAAATCAGTATCTAAATCAGGTAATAGTTTGATTATTTTTAAGCTAGTTTCGGACTGCGCTCGTGCATCTTCATCTTCATGTTTACTACGAATGGTAAAAGGCGACTTATCTATCTCATCTTGCCAAGACTTTTTTTGTTTATAAATAGTCATATAAGTGCTTAAAGAGTGGCTTTTTTTTACAATTGAGAATAGTCTATCCCATTCTTTAATTTTTATTTGAAAATCTAAGCTAAGTTTGGGTAATTCTTTTAATTCTTGTTCTGTAAGCATAATGTTTGTTTTTATTAAGCTAGTACTAACTTCCAATTAGTACTAGCTGATAATTTAATGTTTGTTGTTGGTTATGGGTTTAATATTTGAAAATCAATTTCAATACTAGAGTCCGATACAGTACCTCCTAGCATTCCTATCCAAAAAACTATTGCTCCTGCTTGTACTTGATAGTAACAAGGCACAATTGCTTCGTCTGCTAGTGGAGAATAAATAAGACTCCACGAAACTTTGCTAGTAGATTTTACTTTGCTATTAGTTAAAGTATAGGCTTTAGGAATAGCAGTAGGAATAGCAGTAGTATAAACTACAACACCGCTATCAGTATTTAAAGTAGCAGAAGTAGTACCTGTGGCAGTATTATTTGCATCAAATTTTAAAGGTGAATTATTAGCGATATAATCGCTAAGGGAATCCATTACGGATTGGGGTATTGGTGTTTTAAGTATAGTCATATTAATATTGCCATTGTGTTAGTAAAAAGTCTAAATTATTATTCATCGAAACGGTATCGGTATCACTTGAAATAAGAGAATCCACAATAGATAAACTAATAAAAGGATAAAAAGAAATAAGGGTGCTAGGTTTATTCTTTCCTCTTGTGTAGTCAGTTGTAGCCAAACCTTCGCTTGAAAGTATCTTGTTAGTAATAGTTTTAAAAGTGGTTGCATATCGTGGTCTAAGCATTGCGTATATTTTTATTATCGGTTAGTACTGAATTAATATAATCAAGGTTATTCTGAATATCACTTGCGCTATAAGTAGCACCTGTAAAAGATTGTATATAAGGCATTGATAAGCAAGTAACTGCTTTAATATAATTTGCTCTAAAATCTTCGCTTACATTATAAGTACTATTAGCTAGTGAATCGTTATAAGTTTTCATTATATCGGTAGCATTAGCGTCAGTCCAAAACGCAGAAGTAGATGTATCTAAAAAAGCTACTACATAAGCAGTACCTGTGGCAACAAAATCATCGTTAGCAACTGCTGTAAAGGTTTGCCCTACATAATAAGTAGCGGTAGAATTAACTATTATAGAACTACCTAAAGTACCTTGCACTAAGCAAACGCCATCTGAAAGTAAATCGCCACTATTATAAACTGTATTAAAAATATCGTAACGAACATACCTAAAGTCATCTTGAAAGTAAACATCTGCTTCGCCAATAGTGCTAGGAGTATATACGCTAGTAATTTGGCTGTAAGGAATAGTTAAGTTAGGCAAACAATAATAGCCAGTAGTATTAACTACAACACCACTTGTAGGTAGCGTAAAGTCAGCGTGTACTACAAACATATCGTTAGCAACGTAAGTAGTTCCATTAAGAACAAAAGAACCGCTAACAACAATATATTCAGTATTAGCTAATAAAGAAGCAACTGCTGAAGCATTGAGAATACTATTATAAGTAGCAAATAAATACCTAATACCATTAATAGCGGAAATATTAACACCAAGTGTAGCATAGTCCGTACTATCAGAAACGCTAATTGTTTCGTTTGTATTCTTGTCATAAGAAATAATTATATCTGTTGCCATTACTATCCTGTTGTTATTTTATTCATTATATACCATCTGTTTGAACCACCAAATTTAACGGTAACACAGTTGTAGGCTAAGTTTAAACCAGCATAGGTAGCCGAACCATCTATTTCTTCAATACCAGCGTTAAATACTACCAACGAATTATTTGTAGCTCCTGCTATGTTTTTAATTATAAATTCATCGCCAACTGATAGTGAAATACTACCTGTATCAGGTAATGTTATTGTTAAACTTGAGCCATTTACTAAAACAGTTCCTTCTGTAATAGGTACACTATAATTAGCTGTAATAGTTTTTACTTTAGAAGTTCTAACAATTAGGTCAGTAGCACTCATTGCTAAGTTACCGCTAATTGCTATTTCTTCTGTGCTTCCTGCACCTGCGGTAATTCTTCCTAATAAACTTTTAGTAGCGCTTACTGCTTGCATTTTAGCATAAGTAACCGCATTAGCAGCTATTGTTAAAGCACCACTTCCCGTAACATCGCCTGTGTGAGTAGCGTTAGTAACCTTTGCTGTGTTTGCCGCCATTGCCGCTATTTCTGTTGCGGTATACCACTTATTAGTAGCGCCTGCTACAATATCGTCAGCTCCAATAGTTACCGAAGTTCCTGTTAATCCATTTAATGTTACAATTCCAACCGACTGAGCAGCCCATGCAACCGCAGAGCCTACCTTAGTAAGAACATCTCCAATAGTAGCGCTCACTACTGCTGTTAAGGCATTTATAGCTAATTGTGCTGTTGCTGCTCCTGTTCCTCCTTTATTAATATCTAAAGGGGCAGTTGCTGCTAAAGTATTTATTTCTATTTTAGTTGGGTCAACATCTATTGTAAGTTTATTAGGTGTACCACTACTTGGAGTTAAAGTAACTTTATTACTTCCTGCAACCATTGTAAACCATTCGTTTGCAGTAGCAGCACTATTTGCTCTAAGCATTTGATAAGCAGTCCCTAATGTAGTAAGTCCATTACCACCTTTACCGTAAGGTACTGTTGGTAAGTCTGCTGCTACCATTGCTCTCATTGTAGGCTTAGCAGAACCCGAAGAAACTGCACTTGCATAAATAAGATTAGCAGCTGTAGCAACTTTAGTAAAAGTAATTACAGGAGCAGTAGTAGGATTAGCTATACTTACATTAAGAAAATCAGCATTAGTATCAGAATCAACTTCTGAAATAGAAGTTACACTTCCACTACTTGTAGAAGCATCTTGTAAGGCTCTGATAGCCGCTTGTATTTGTGCTTGGCTAGTGGCAAAGTCTATTATTGTTAGTTCCTTCCCTGCTTCTGGAGTAGGAAGTGTAAATGTGCTTGGCATGGTACAAATATAATATTATTTTAATCAATATTCTTTTTTAATTAAAAAGCCCCTCTAGTATTTGTAGAGAGGCTTTTTTATTATTTAATTAGTTATATTCTATAAAAAATCTAATTCTAGTATTTGCTCCGTCAATAGTAGCGTTTGGATTAAAAAGAAACTTTATATAGCCTACTTGCCAAGCGTCTCTAAGAGTTCCTGATACAGATATTTGCCCTAGATATTTATCTCCAATAGTACCTTGAACGCCAGCAATAGGAGTAACTGAAATTTCTTTATATAAAGAGCCTTCGCTTCCTGCAAACGCAGAGCGGTCTGTTGTTACAGGAACAAACGTACCGCTAACAGAAGAGTTTATATCAGCGGTGGAAATTATATCACCAGCCAGACCTGCTCCGTTTCCTGTTACTGCACCTGTAGATATGTTATAATATGTAATTTGCGAAGATATTTTTACATTTACAGTACTAATATTAACTGCGTTGTTTGTATAAACTTTAATTTTAGTAATATTATTCCAAAACGAACTAGGCTTAAACCATATCCCCTCGCTTGTAACTGCTAAAATAAGAGCTTTACCCTTCCCATTATCTGCAATGCTATTAGATGCGGAGTTAGCTGCGTTATATTCTATAAAAGAATTGTTAACTACACTTATTCTGCCAGCAGTACTTGCTTGTGTTAAAATTATTTCCCCACTGTCGTATTGTCCAGTTGCGGGCGGAGTCCAAGTCCAAGCCCCTGGGAGTGGGTTTTCGTAGCAGAAGAAAACATAAGGTTTTCCGTCAGCAGGTACTAAAGCACTTCCATTAACTACTCCATTGATTGAACCTCCTGTAACACTAGGATATATTACGACTGGCACTCCACTCGTATTAACAATAGTAGTACTCATTCCTTTTTTAGGGGGGTTAGGCAATCTGCAAGCATAATTGGTTGCAGTAGCGTTTTTAATTACGTTATAACCAAAAACAAGGAATGTAGTGGTAGTGGCTGCTGTTGTGCCAGTCATTACTATAGTATCATTTATGGTTTCCTGTAAAGGGGAAGTAGCAGTTGCAAGGGTAATTAAATCATTTAAGATTGGTCTTAAATAAGTATTTTCGGCATTGGTTACTAACCTTTGCGTTTCTAGTGAGATTGGATTCATGGTACAAATATAATATTATTTTAATCAATTAAATATTAAATATCTTCTACCCAATTAAACGAAGCAAAAGCTAAAGCTGAATTACTACAATAAATTGATACGGTAATAGTTTCTGTTGGCAATATAAAAATATTATAAGGGCTTAAATCAACTTGATACCCATTATTCATATTAGCAGAAATAGAAAAATAAGGAACACCGCCTGTTATGGTAGTTCCTGCTATATCTATACTTGCTAATGATTGCCCATTAGTAATGGTTGCGCCATTATTAGAAGTAGTTCCGCTTATAGGAGTAAAATTAGGAGTTCCGCCTAGCGTAACATCTTTCTTTATTTTTAATAAAGCATAACCACTAGGATTTACACCATTTACGTTACCACCAAAAGAAACTGATTCTAGCTTTACTACTCCTTTATTAGTAATGCCATTAAAAGTAGTAGCGTTCTTAATAGTTAAAATATTTGTTTCGGTTGTTACCCCTGATTTAGCTGAATCAGCAGAGAACCTACCATTAGTATATTCCCTAAGACCGTTCATAAAGAACCCAACAGAACCTACATATAAAGTAACATTAGAAGTATTGCCTCCAGTATTAGCACATCTAACCCAAAACCCTAGAGTAGGATTAGACAATTGTACATTTGCCGAACTGTTAGCATATCTAATAGTATGAACTAATATAAACCTGCCCGACAAAGAATCTTGTACAAAGAAGTTTACATCACCAAAACCTAAGAAAGCATATCTAATCATGCACACATTACCGAAAAATGGATTCCAATTAAAAAGACTAGCACCAGTACCATCGGCTTTATCGCCATTCCAATCTGTTTGAGGAATCCATGTTTCTACTAGGCTTCCTGAAGAACTGTTCCTATAAAGAATACCGAAAGAAGTACCATTAAAACCATAGAAATATCCATTTTCAGTTGTACCTGCACCTATTTCTTGTACGTTACCAGCTTTAGGGCTACCAAATACAGTAGTAAACCTAGCAGTTATTCCTTCTCCTGCCTTATATCTTGCGGGTTTAACAGAAGTGAATAGAGCAGTTCCCGTTGTAGGAGTTATGCCTGATTGTGCCCTTAGCCTAGCTAAGTTAGTATCGACTACTGCTCCCGTTCCCGTTGCTGCGGTATTGCCTGACTGATTTAATATTCCATAAACAAAGTCAAATTGAAGCAATGGTATTTGCTCACTTGTTACTAAATCCCCAAAAGGGCTTAAATTACTAGAATCAAATAGTCTAGGTGTTCTTTCTACGAATGTTGGCATATATTATATTATTAAAATTGAATCCAATTAGTTTTATCCCAACCCCAGAATCCAACAGAAGTAAATATTGTACCACCTGCTGTTGAAACAAAAATTATTAGAGGGTCGCTAGCGGCAGTTGTAGTAGCAGCTAAAGCTTGCGCTTGAATGTAAGTATATTGCGAAGGCGAATGACTATCTGTGGCTAGCTTAATTAAGTCAAGCAAAATAGGCATTAAATACGTATAGTCCGCAAACGTAATTAGTTTATTTGATTTTAACTCTATCGGATTCATAGGTACAAATATAATATTATTTTAAAATATTTTTATGCTTTTTAATGTATTCTGTTAAGGCAGCACAAATAATTGCACTTTCGCCTTTAAGCCCATTCATATCTATAATTTCGTACATATCAATAAGTTGATTAACGCTAACCCTTGTTTGAATAATAGAACTAACATACATCCCTATCCCTATCTTTTTAACGCATTTTAGCCTAATATCCTCTGGCAGAGCGTCAATTCTCATCTTTTGATTATTACTTAATTCCATATATGTATGACAATAACATACGCAAAGGTATGAAAATAGTATTAAAAAACAATATTAATACGACATTTGTAGCGAAAACAACCATATAATGAGTACAGAAGCAGAAAGACTTGCAGCAGAGTACATGGAGGAAAACTCCAAAAATGCTGAACCAATTGTAGCAGAAACTCCAATTGAAGTAGAACCAATAGCAGTAGAACCTACAACAGTAGTAGCAGAAGAAGTGGTAACACTAAAGCCTGAAACAGAAGAAGTAGAAAAAATATCGCTCTTTGAAAATATTGATAACCTAGATAAAACTGTAATTGCAGAAGAAAAAGCTGCAACAGAATTACCCGAAAGTATTAAAGCACAATTAGCTGAATACGAAGCCTTAAAAGCTGAACGTGAATTAGAGGTTAATTCAGATATGTACAAGCTACTTAAAAGCGGTTTAACATTAGAACAAATTGCTAATGGAATTACCAAAGTAGATTATACTAGCTTTACTACATCTGATTTGATTAAATTAGAATTAGAGAAAGCAGGATTAAGCGGTGATGATTTAGAAGCAGCAATTGAAGAAGAAGTAAGTGGGTATAACTCATTAACACCTTTGGCTAAAGCAAAGTACGACAACGAATTAAAAGCTAACTATAAAACAGAAGTTAAATACGATGAAGCTACTAAACTTTTAGAAGATACTTTAAAAGCAAATGCTACGAACCCTATAAGCCAAGAAGCATACGTTAAGCAACAAGAAGAACAAACTGCTGCTAATATTAAGGCTGATACCGAAAGTATAGATAAGTACTTAGGTATTTTAAAAGGCAAAGGGGAATTAGACGAAGCAACAGTAGAAGCAATTAAAAATAGCTATAACTTTAATAAAAGTATTGGCTACTTAAATGGCGATAAATTCGATGCGTTATCATTTATTAAGAACGAATACAAGATACATAACTTTGAAAAAGCAGTAGCTGAAGCAGAGCAAAGAGGATTCGACAAAGCAGCTAAGAAATTCGGTAGTCCCGAACAACATGGTGGCGGAGGAGGAGTAGGAACGGATAGAACTCCAGACCAAATTTATGAAGAATATTTAAACAATGCAACAAAACCAAAATATAACTAAAAAAACTTTAAAAACCAAAAATAAAGAATGAATACAATCCCAATAGGGCAAAACGCAGGTAGCATTTTTGATGCAGCGAACTTTACCCCGTTACAAGTTTATAACTTAGTAACTCAAACAAACAAGGCATTCAAAATGGGTCAAGCCAATATGCCAAAAGTAATGCGTGAACTATCAAAATTGAATGGTTCTACGGGTTCAATCCTTAGTGGTACTAGAACTTACAAGTTCCCTCGTATCGGAAATCAATTCCCTTATGCTGTAAGTGGTGCAGCTCCTGTATTATCAAATAGTAACAAGACTGTTACAATTACTTTGACTGACGCAAGTTACAAAGAAATTGGAGTAGGTTCTTACATTTCTGATACTTCAACAGGTGTATCATGTAAAGTATCAAGTATTTCAGCAGGTGTTATTACAGCAGACTTATCGTTTAGCCCTAGTGGTTCAACAGTATTAGCTGCAACCGATTTTGCTATTAACAACCAAATATCATTCATTGGATACAATGGTGGTACTAGAGTTTACAAAGCGCAAGAACAAGGAACTCCTTTACCTACTTATGACACTTACCAAATTGGTCAATTTACAGCAGATGCTTTTGTTAAAGCAGAAGATGCTAATCAAGCTACTTGGTTTAAATTGAACGGACAAAACTACTATGCGGCTAAAGAAGAAATGTATAAAATTGATTTAATGCACTCTGCAATGTACAACTATTACTTAGGTAATTATGGTGCAATTGGTGGCGAAAATCCTTTACCTGCATCTTTCTTAAACCAATTGAAACAATACGGTGCAATGACTCAATCAAAAGCAGCTAATTTATCATTGAATGATTTCGAAGATATTGCTACTGATTTTATGCGTCAAGGTGCGGTGAGTGATGGTACTGAAATGTTTGTTTTCTGTGGTTTAGACTACGCTAAGAACATATCAAGAGTATTAAGACCTTACGTTGCAACTGCTGGTACAAACAACATTTTAAAAGCTACAAGCGGTTTAGATATTCGTAGATTCGAAGTATCGGGCTTAGTATTAAACGTAGTTGTTGAAATGTACTTTGAAAACAAAAACCAAGTAGGTTCAGGTAAATCTGATTCAGCTTATTGGGTTTGTGCAGATGGTGCTTATTCAGAAGACGGAAAATACATTCCACCAATTGTAGATGTGTATTACGGACAAGAAGGCTTACAAAGAAGCGTAATTTTAGGAAAGAAAGATTTAATGGGTAAACACGTTGCAAATCCTGTAAACGACCAACCATTCAGTCAAGTATCTTTTGAAATGAACTCTTGTAAAGTTATCACTGATGTTCAAAAATGTATGTATCACGGTAATTAATTTTTAAACAACTAAATAAATAACGAAATGACAATTTTAAGACAAACGATAATTTTAAACACATTGGCAGATAATGCTGCCGATGCGTATGTAGATTCTAACGGGAATTTACAGCTTACTGGTGCAGCTTATGGCGCACCTAAAGCTACTAGCTGTACTTTAGCAAGACAGAATGCAGTTTCAGAAAGTTTAGGTATTGTTACTACTACTTTTGTAGCGGTAAGCGGTGCTACTTACATTTTGAAAGTATCTGGCGGTAACTCTATTAGAGGTGGTTATAACCCAACGGTTAAAACTTACACTTACACTGCTACTGCTTCTGACACAGCAACTACTATTGGAGATGTATTTAGAGCATTTATTAATGCTGACGTAAATATTTTAAACATAGTAGCTACTGGTACTGCTACTTTAATATGTACTGCTAAAACAGGCTTTGCAGAAATATTTATTTCAACTACTACTGCTAACACTACTATTGTAGTAACTAATCAAGGTGTGCCTAGCAGAGGTCAAGGAACAGTATTAGCTACTAGCCCATTGTACTTAACAAGTAACACTTACGGTACATTTACAGCAGGTGCAACTTACACACGTTGGAGTATTCTTTGGACTGCCGCTAACGTTTCTGCTGCTCCTTCTAGCAATTCAACTGCAATGAATGAGTATGTAGTGTTTATTAACGATGCAGCTACAGCAGCTTATTTAGATTTGTTAATCAATACTTCTTACGGTACTTTAACTCAATTACAATTAGGTTACAGAGCAGTAGTTTCTGCTTCAACAGTAACAGTAGCAACAGCAATAACAACAGGTATATTAACTTTTGGAGCAGCTACTTTAGGTGCAAAACCAAGTGATTATTTTGTTGTATCGCCAACTGTAAACGTATTGGTAACAGGTATTGTAAACGCTACTACTGGTTGCGCTACACCTGCTAATATATCAACAGTAGCAACTACTTATAAGGTAGCTGTAAGTAACTTACCTCGCTAATTAATAACTTCTATAAAAAACATACATTATTTGTTTCCATGCTTGTAATGTTTGTTTTCTTCCAACACAATAGCTCCCAAACGGGGGCTTTTGTGTTTTATTGCGTATTGTAATATGCGATATTAAAACTTTATAATATAAATTAAAAATTGGTTATCTTTGCTGTATGCAATCAAGCCAAATAAATGACCTTACTAAAGGGCTTAATCGAGATACGGATTATCCCTCAATGCCCGATAATTATTATCCTTATGCGAATGATTTAGAACAAATAAGTGATGAAGAATTTGCTTCAAACATTAAGAATAGCAAAGCAGGAACACTTCAGATAACAAAAGTACCTAGCGCAACCACTCAAACAAAAATGTTTAGAGTAAGAACTTACGCTGATATAGGACAAGCAATAAACGGACAATACTATTTATCACAAGTATTTATTTTTAGAGATATAAATGGAGTTCAGCAAAATTATATATCAATAACAAATTCTAGCCCAACAGTTACTAACTCAGATTTTGCAACAGCATTACAAGCAGCAATAGGAGCAGGCGCAATAGTAGCAACACAAGCTAGCGCATTATTATACACAACAATAGAGTTTGCATTAGGTACTTTTTCTAATATTGTAAGCATAGACCAAATAGTAACTTTAAATTCAGTAACAGGAACACAGACAAATACTCTTACAGTTTTAAGAGATTACGTAGCTACCGAAGCAGAACTAGAGCCACTAACATACGTTAATAGCCAAAACTTAGGGTTCGTGTTAAGTGTAAGCGCAGATAATACAATTACGGAACTAGGAGTAGTAGATGAAGATAATGATTGGGCTTATGTAAGATTACTAAGAACCAAAAACTTTATACTAAGCAAAACAGAACCTATTAAATTTATAGTAGAACAACAAAACGATGGAGTATATGCCTTATACTTTACTGACAACACCATTAAGGACAAATGTATATACGTTCCACCAAGCTTAACACAAGACTGCTGCCTAACATACAACCCTACCAACATTCAAACAGCAGGAAAAGGAATATACAACCTAGTTCAAACTGATTCCCAAACTAACAGCCAATTAATAAATAATATTGGATATGTCACTTACAAAAATACGCTACAAAGCGGTGGTGGCTTGCTTACAGGAGGAAAAAGATATGCGTGTAGGTTTGGAATAAACGGTTCTAACATTACTACTCAATGGAGTATGCTAAGCAATATTGTACCCGTAATTCAGGCAAGTGCTGATAGCGGACTAGCTTGGGTAAGTACAGAAGGAACACCTAGCGGAACTGCTACAAGCAAACAGAATATAGTTACAATAAATAACGCACAAGCCGATGTATTTAACTTTGTAGAACTAGCAGTTATAAACTATACTGCCGAAAATGCTAGTAGCGCAGAATTAGTTGGAAGATATGATGTGTTAGGCGAAAGCTTTGATATTATTCATAGTGGGCTAGAACTTACTCAATTATTAGACGTAGTAAGCCTTATAGAAGCAGAACCCGTAATGCTTAAAGTTAGAGATATTGAAACCAAAAAGAATAGAATAAACAGAGCAAACATAGAAACTGCTAACGAAGATGCTAAGTGGCAAACAATAGCTGAAAATGCAGTAGTTGGCACTCAAAGGTATGACATAGAGAATACTGGGACGCTCCCAGCAACAGCAAGTAACCAAAGATTCTACGGGTACGGGAATGGCATATCGATGGGTATTATGCCAAGTAGCGACACAAGAGGTATAGAGAGAAAAATAGAATATGTTTCACAAATATCAGTTCCCCCTATTGTAGCACCACCTAGCTACGTGTCAGGAGTTTATACTGTCTCTGCTACTGATAGCCCTTTATTGCAAATAAATTTATCGGGCAGGGTAGGGATAACTACTAGACCAACTGTAATAAGCACGATACCCGCTATTTGGGCTTATTACGATACAACTTCTACTGTATCGTTTAAAATAAAAAGAACAAGAGCAGGCGTTACTACTGAAATTATTAACGATATTATTGATACAAGGCTAAGTACTCATGAATTTTTTGCACGTGCAGATTTAAGTAGGACTTATAATATTGAGACAAATAATGGAGACTTTATAGAATTTTGGTGGGGCGTTTATATGGGTAGTAATGAGATTTCTGTTATAGATGATTCATATATAAATATAGTGCAAGCAGCAACCGCTTCTTCTACTCAATTCGTAGGAACACAAGTAGGCGAATATCAAATACCATTTAACGTAGCTAACAGAGCAGGGTATATGTTATACGAATATTATATGACTTATGTTAGATTTCATTTAAAGAACGGCTACATAACAGCACCTTACCCTTTAGGAAAATACTACATAGACAATGTTAATTATAGACGAGGATTAGTACAAATACTACCAATAGAACCGTTAAACCCTTTTACTGATACAAGTTCAATAACAGCAAGCAGAAAAGTATATAACTATGCTTTAAGCGTAGCTAACCTAGACCTTACTTACGTTAAAGACGAACTATTAGGAGTAAGCTTTGAAAGAAGCGACCCTTTGAATACAGTTATTGGAAGTGGTATATACCATAATGCTAGAGTAATAGATGGCGATACTTATACTTCTGGGTATGGAAATTTAAACGGTAACTTAGGAGCAGTAGCACAAAGAAACTTTGGATTATTCGTTAGTAATGATTTAGATAATCAAGTAATAAAATATAGCAATGGTGATTACCTGAAACTTATTGGTATTCCTAGAGGATTAGGTTCTAATACTAATTATAAAAGCGGAAATAATAATATAGGAGCTATAGTAGAATTACTAGGAAGCGCATCAAATACGGTTAACGATGCCATACTTAATAACGGAATTTATACAATAGAAGATAGTACTAGCATTGGGTTTGATTCAGTAGGGGATATTGTTTATAATACAGTTAATAATTCGTATTATAAACCAAGCACTAGCACGTTAAACAATGCTTACACTAATGCTAAAGGAGTAGCAGTAGCAACCACTTCTAAAGTAGGCGTTTATAATAATAGTACAGTAAACGATGTAAATACTTTTATAGCATTTTATATTAGACCTATTGATTTAAACATAATAGATTATAAAAATTATAGACCCGTTCCAACAGGAGAAATAGTAAGAATTACATCATCAACTCCAGACGTATTACCTACCGAAACGGTATATGGTGGAGATACTTATACCCAAAAAGTAATAAGGAAAGAAGCTGATTGGTATGTAGAGCCAACCCCTTCAACTAAGATAGCAAGTAGCGTAATTACGTTTTATGCACAAAACAGATTAAATAGTCAATTGTTTTATACAGATACCACTGCACCAAAAGCAACTTGGAACTTACAAGGGAGTAAAAGCTTATATCAATACTTATTCCCATTTGCAACAGCAGCAGAAATAGTAGATGAACAACATAACTTTGACAAGAGTTACATAGGCGCAAATCAAATAAATAGAATTAGCCCTTATAACCCTAGACTACCATACCCTACAAGTAACCCAACTAGAATATACTACTCTGAAGAGAAAGCAGTAGGTAGCCTTTATGATGCTTACAGAAAAGTAAAGCCATTAAACTTTGTAGATTTAGAACTTCAAAACGGTGCTATTACAGCAATATTTGATATTAGAGATGTAATGATGGTTATACAGCCAAACTTTGTAGGGGCAATTCCTTACGCTGCCGATACGTTAATTCAAAGCGATAACACCGCTAAACTATTAGTAGGAAGTGGAAGCGTATATAGCAATAGAGTTTATCCACTATCAAGCTTTGGAACAGAGTTAAGAACAGCTACTTTAAAAGGATATAACGTAAACGGAAACCCTCAAGTATATTGGTTAAGCAAAGACTTTACTAACATTAACCGTTACGATTATAGTGGAGTAAAAATACTTACAGACCAAAATAGTATGAGAACATTTATTAAAAACAATGTAGCACATATTAAGAACGAGTTTGATGTAAACCTATACTACGATGTTAATAAAAGTGATGTAACGGTAACTGCTAGAGCAAGTAAATACTACCCTAATTGGGTGAGTGGACAAGCTTATGTAGTAGGCGATACAGTATCATTTGGTGCAGAAGGATATTACCCTGAAGGTGATTTTGAGAAGATTAATGCAACTTATGTTTGTAAGGCTGATATTACAGGCGCATTAAATCCATTTTTAGACCTTACTCATTGGACTTTAAAAGACTTTACAGATAACGCTTATTATAACCATTGGAGTTTAATATTTAACGAAGTGGATAATATGTTCTTAACTTTTTTAAGCGCACTTCAAAAGAGATACTTCACTCATAACAAACGAATATTCTCACCGAGAGGAATAAGTGAATATGGTAGAATTTACGAAATAAACGTAGGTGAGCCATTGAAATTCTTTGAACAGAACGGTGTATGGAAGCAAGGACAGTTTTGCTTAGACGTACTTATTAATAAAGGTGGCGCATTTAAAAGGTTTTTAACATTAACTTTTGAGAATGGTACGTATGCAATAATAGATGCTGACGTAACAGTAGAAACAGATACTAATTCAAGCACATGTACAGAGCATGAAACTAGAGCAAACATTACCTACTACCCTATACAGCCTGATGGCGATGAAGGACTATTTGGAACGTATTTGTTAGTGAAAATTAGGAGTTATGACTTAGTAAAAATAAGAAGTATTAGCGGAATATTTAATAGTATTCCATTAAGACGATAATAATCTTGTTTTAATGAGAAAAAAATCGCAAATTTGTAGTAATAAATAATTTATAAAAATGGCAGCACCAGTAAAGATACCAAACATAAAAGCTAATTTCAATGCTTCGGCACTCGTTAATAATAACGAAGCAGCTTTAAGAGCAACAAACGAAGAAGGATTAAGCCACAAAATAAGTTCTGAAAACTTAGATAAAATGAGTGGAAGTGGCGGATTTAAATATATTCCCGTTACGACTGCCCAAACAGGGTTATTATACAAAGGTATTGTTATTAATACTGATGCCGTAATAGCTGCTATAAGCATAGATGGAGTAAATTCATTAACTGCATTAGGATTAAGCGGTGTAACTATTAGCGCAGGCATATACTTACCAGCACCTTTAGGCTCTGTATTTACAGCAGTAACTTTAACAAGTGGTACAGCAATAGGATATAACTAATGTTAGGAATTAGTGTAAGTAACCTCTGCGTAAATGGATTTCGTGGTGGTATAGACGCAGACGCAAAAGCAATTTACAACCGAATTATTGCCATACCAAATGGCTTTAGTAATTTATCGCGTTTGAACTATTTTGTGAAAGGCTTAAAGGCTATTTACGGCACACTTAGTAACGTGCCAGTGTGTTACGATGCGCATTGGATTGGTGGCGTGTTAGGCAGTGGCGTAGGTGCAACAGCTGGACAAGCTTGTGCAAGGTTATGCTCACTAACAGTGGCGGGCGATGCAGTACAAGCAACAGCAAGTGCGCAGCCATTGTTATTAATGCACGGTGGCGCTGCTAGTGATAATTATTGGTATTCGCCAAGAGTAACAGGTAATTTTGTAAGTAGTCCAAATGCAACAGTTAATCAAATTAGCGGTAATATTGAGATTATAGTTAGATATCAATCCAATACAATCGGAATTATACAAACATTACTAATGAAAGGAAATACAACTGCTTATAATTATGCTGTTGATATTTCAACTACTAATAATTTACGTTTTATTTATGGAGGATTTAATGTTATAACAAGTAGTCAAACTATTAATCCTTTAATTTTACAATACTATAAGGTTACAAGAAATTCAACTACTGGAGATGTTCAATTTTTCACATCAATTGATGGTGTAACATATACGCAATTAGGAACAACTCAATCAAGTACAGTTGGTAATTTACCTACAAATACTGTGCAATTAGTTGTAGGTGATAATACAGCATTTACAGGTAATGCAAGTCAAGGAAATATTTACAGAGTAACAATATCAAACTCAATTGGTGGCGCACCTGTTGTAGACTTTAATCCTGCAACATACAACGCAAGCGTAAGTCAAACAACATTTACAAGTGTTGATACTGGTGAAGTTTGGACGATTAACACAGGAACAGCAACGACTGGTTATAAAGGTGTAATTTGTGATAGAATTATAGTGATGAGTGATGGTGTGGATGATGGACTATTAACAGTTGGAAATATTTTGTCAGCAATGCCATTTACTATGTACTTGGCTTTCAGGGGGTATGTAAACAATGCAACTGGTGGTAAGGCTAATTTTGGGCAATTCAATATAGATGGGGCAATAGGCAGAAATAACGCGACATCAATTCTTTTGTGGGGAGGCTCTCCAAGCACTATCTACTTGACCGATACCGCAGATTCTAATAAAATAAATATGGTTACTGTTTTAAGAAAATTAGGTGTAAATAACACAAGTATGCAGATTAATCAAAATGTAGCCAAACTATCAAATGCTTCGGGGGGTTTTGGGGCAGATAAAATATTTATATTTACAGATTCTTTCGGGTCTGATAATTCTTCTTTTCAAACTTCGGTAATATCATCCATCGAAGACACAACACAGCAAAAGTTAGCAATGTACAACCTAATTCGTTCACTTAATAACAACGCATTCTAATGGAACAAACCACTACAATTTACCCACGCTATTACAAGTGTAGTTCACTTGCTAACTTTAATATTTTAGAAGCTAAATGCAGCGCTTTATTAGGGCTGCCAGATGATGAAAGTACGCTTAATTATGCTAATCCAATAAAGGACATAAACGGCAAAATTTGGCTAGTTGTGAATGCTGAATTAAGCAGCCTATTTACAGAATTAGAAATTAGCGCAATGGTGCAATACGATGAAATTATTTTACCGACAGAAAAAATTTGATACATGAAAAAAAATTTATTATTATTAATTGAAAACGGGGTTGTTTGGGGTGGGGTTATAACAGCTTGTGCAATGGCTATACTGCCAATTATACAGGTGTTAGCGGGTGTAGCTGCCTTTGTGTTTTCGATTTTATCAATCGTTAAATTAATAAAAAACTGGTATGAAAAAAATTAAAGAAAATTGGCATTCGCACGCATCTACAATTATAGGCGCATTAGTAGCAATTGCAACAGCATGGTCAACGATTGATTTTAGTGTTTTTGAATTTTCAAAAG
>Ga0208160_1000009_pt1 | contig 82105 bp, 113 predicted proteins | sample CB_VirMetaG_FD_184536 | JGI IMG/M metagenome (GOLD analysis project Ga0208160, IMG submission 184536) | Freshwater to marine saline gradient viral communities from Chesapeake Bay - CB_1504_1 Viral MetaG (SPAdes) (version 4) | ecosystem: Environmental > Aquatic > Marine > Coastal | place: USA... | reverse complement strand
GTTTTACTTTATTCTTTTTGCTTTAATTGATTACATTTTTATCCTGTAAATACATTGTTTTCACTTTAAAGTAGAACGCTAGTGCCAAAAAAATTCCGAGCGATTTTTTGAGAATTTTTTTCCGTTTTTTAGAGCGTTTAGGCTGAAAAAAATTCCGCCAAATTTTTTTTGAGAACTTTTTAGCAAGGTTTAATTATAGGTTTATCGTGGGTATCGGATAAGAGTCCTAGCGAAATAGTGGTGTTTAAGATGACATGGAAAAATATTATTAAAAACTTTGATAACTTGGAAAGGTTGCTTGACCAGCGTTCACAAGAAGCATTCAATATGAGAGGTCAAGGAGCAAATGAAGCGATGGAATTTTATCAAAGAGTTGAAAAAAGACTTAATTTGCTAAAAAAGAATCCAGAAAACTATGCACTTAAAACACAGTTGGAAAGAATTTTGAACCAACCATACTCAAAAAATCTGTTAAGGGAATTGGAGATTTAGACATGACAAGATGCCTCTACTTAGATTCATGGTTTGATGCTCAATCAAAAAAAATAGATGAAGAAGAGGCTAAACAAAAAAAAGATTTGATTGCAGGTGGTAAAAAATGAGTTGGTGGAGCATAATTAAAAAGATGGACTATAATCAATTAAGTTCCGAGAAAAAAGAATTAATTAAGAGAGCCATGCTCACCAACTATGGCCTTGATTTAGATATTTCGGAATTTACTTCCAAATTTCCTATTTATAATGGCAACTATAATTCACCTATTGATAAAGAATATGAGTTTGGATTTCCCGACTACTTCCGTTTTCTTGCTTTAGGTGGTTTAAGTATTGAAGATAATGCCCTAATAGGACATATTGATTTTTTCATTGAAAATCCAAAAAATCCAGAGGAGACATATTATATTGGTTATATTGATGCTGATGAAGAGTTGGATGAAGAAGCGATGGACTTTTTAGACCAATATGGTGAAAATTTAGATACTTTACGAGACTTGATGGTATTACCAAATTTCCAAGAAGAAACTCGTTTAAATTCTGTTTTTGATAAAGAACCCGACTATAATAAATTAGTAGAATATTTGAAAGAGTCGGGTAAATGGGAAAGAGAAGATTTAGCGGAACGCATCGGTGAGGAAACGAAAAATAAAAGGGGAACGCAAAATAGAGAAATTGTGCAAGCATTAGACGATTTCCAAACACAACATTATGAAAATGAATATACTGACCCAGAAACTAATCAAGAATTAGAAGCCTTTACTGTCGCTATAAGTAATGGCGATACTAAAGATTTAGAAAGAAGATTCCCCGAAGCCTATGTAATTTTTAGTGAAGCAGGTCTTTTAAATAACATGAGTTGGAAAAATATTGTCGGTGGTAAAAAATGAAAGATTGGATAGAAATTTTGAAAGTATTGGGCGCAGAAGATTTTATGGCCGATATGCAAAGTGTGATTGGTGGAAAGGTTACTAGACCAAAATCTAGATTCTACAAACTTTTGCTTAGTGGTGGTAAAGTTCCTGTTGAAGTTACAAGAGATAGTCAAGGTTATTATACTGTTTTAGTAAAGCACAAAGAAGGTGGATATAAGGCATTTAATCGTGTCGGAGATTTAAATAAAATTGTTGCTGATGTGAATGCAGAGTTTTCAAGATACTGAGGTGTTAATATGACTTGGATAGAAGTTATTAAAAGTGGGCGAATTACTGATTATAGTGGCACTTGTCCTAAATGTGGTAAGTTCATTAAGCAACAAAGTGTATGTCCTTTGAATTTGCCAGCCTCACCCGTTAAGCCGAACTGCCCTATGAAAGCACCGACTGGTGAATAGAATGAACTGGAAAAGTATTCTTAAAATCAGCCCTTATGAAAAAGCGGTTGTAGAAGAATTTGCTCCCGAAGAACTTAATGATGAACTATTGCGTGGAGCAGGAGCAGTAACAACTTCTTCTTCACCTGCTTTATTTAATGTGACCTATGGAGGTAAAAAACATGGCAAAAAAGATAAAGAAGAAACCAATTGAATTTAATGGAACGCCTCTTACTCAAGAGATGGCTGACAATTCTTTCATTCAAGAATATATGGAATGGGAAACCTTTTGTCGGGGAGTAAGTGGAGATACCCTCAAAGTGAAAAATATTGCTAGTTTATTTGATATGCTAAATGAGCATATTACGACAGATAATGTAAGAGATGGGAGTCCAAATAATCCAGATGGCGTAGGAGAAAAGGCAAATAACGGTCTTCGTTTAATCAAAAACATTAGTGACATTATGAAAAAACCTGCCTTTACAGTTGGTGATGTAGCAACTATTCAAGAGTTAATAAGCGATTTAGAGGAAATGAAAAATAGTAGTTTAGACCCTGCACTTATTCATTTTACGGAATATAGAAGAAATAGAAAAGGTGAAAAAGTCGGTGAGCCAATTGATGTTTATGGTCATTACAGAACTGAAAATTATGTAAAGAATATGAAAAGAAAAGGTAAAGAAGATGGGCTAGGTGGTGCAGTAGATGGAAAATGGCTAACTGGAAACAACCCTCCTCATCAAGCATTGTTTTCCGAAGGAGCATCCCAATTTGCTAAACCAAGAGGACTATTAGGAATTCTACAAGATGCAGAAGAGAGTTTGAAGGGAACAGTTCTCAACTTTAGTCTTACAGAAAATAAGATTGATGAAAAGATTGCTCAAATAAATCAAATTAGTTCAGTAAGAGATTACTTTGACAATGTGGTTAATACTCAAGGATATTGGAGAAAGGGTCAAGGTAAACTCATGCCTTCCAATATCAAGAGAGAAATTGCTGGTTTTGATTTTAGTGAACTAAGTAGAAAAGACCAAGCCATTATTAGAGAAGTTGGCGGATTAGGTAAGCGAACAGATGATAATGCGATTTATGGAACAGTTGAATCTTTTAAAATGAATCCTAGTATTGGTGCTATTGTTAGATTAGTTAATGCCGCTTTGAAAAGAAAGGGTGAAACAGATGGATATTATCGTGCGCCCGATGGTTTCATTGCGTGGCAAAGTGCTATAAGTGGTGGGTTTGATTATAGGAAAACTCGCAAAGAAGTAAATCCCGAAAGATACAAAGATACGAGTTCTGCTAGTGCAAACTCCAAAGTGGTTTCAAAGAGTTGGGTTGATGTTTTGAGAGGGTGATGTTATGTCTGTTACCCGAAAGCGGTGTTCTTTTTGCCAACACGAAAATCGTGATGACTTAGAACAAATGCTTGAGAGTGCTGAAATTAATTGTGATGTTTTGGATGAACAAGAAGGGTGGCGAAGTGGAACTTCGGCTCAACATCAAAGAAACCACATGGGCGATTTTGAAATGTCATCAAATCCAAAGTGCCTATTTTGCACCGACCCAATGAGAAAACACTACGAAGTTGGTTTGAGTGAAGGAGAACTTACTGCGGAAGAATTGGCTGATGCACTAAACACAACAAAGGCTCAAATTCATCGTCATATGAAACATCATCTTCAACCCATTGTTCAGCAAAGTGCCGCTACAATGCTGGCAAAGAAAGAAATTAATGAGATTGATTTGATTAGCAATAATATTCAAAAGTTGGATATGAGGCTAGACCAAGTGTTTAATGACTTAGGAAATGACCTTGACCCAAAGATGATTGATGCTCTAACAAAGTTGGCTAGAGAGATTAGAGAATCTTTACGATTTTCCCTTGAAGCAAAAGGTAAGTTAATTAGTAAGCGACAAGACACAATAATTGTAGCACAAATGCAAATCGTGCAGGAAGTGCTTTCACAAAACAATCCCGAAATTTGGCTGGATATTAAAAGTAAAATGCAGGAGAGGCTACAATGAGTTGGAAAGAAATTTTGAAAGAAGAACGATTTAACCACGATGTTAAAGATGTTAAGGGTTTTCACCCTAAATATAAACACTTAGCATATTATGAAATTGAACCTCACTACGGGAGTTATATTTTGACTTCACCCGCCAAAGAAGGTTCTCTTTTAATGAACGAAGATGATGCGAGGCATATGTTTGAAGATAGATTAGATGACAGATATGGCTACTTTGTGGATGACTACTTAGATTTTTTTGAGAAGGAATGAAGGAGTAATTACAATGAATTGGAAAAACATTCTTAGAAAAAGCATTGAAACTGCTACCCGTTCTGCTGAACTATGGGCTATGAATGATTATGACTTGTATCAAGATGTTAAAGCCAAAATTACAACATTAGTAAAAAGTGGTCACGATAAAGAAGAAGTCATCACTATTCTATCTTCTTGGCTACCAAATATGATGGCTCACATGGAAGGATTTATGGAAGAATTAGGTAGAGAAGATGCACAAGGAGTTCCCGATGCAATTAGCGATGTAGATTGGGAAGAAGTAGCAAGAAACTACGAAGAAGATATTGATACCATAATTGAGGATTATGCTTAGGGGAGATTACAATGAGTAAAAAACATTGTAGTAATTGTGGTCGTGGATTAGCAGGAACAAAGAAAAGCGACAGATGCACACATTGTAAAAGACAAAGGGAGAGATTACAATGAGTTGGGAAAGTATCTTAAAAGAAGATTTTGAAGATATTGATTCCTTCATCAAACGCATGAAACAAATCAACACAACTGCTATGAATGAGTTTAAAGAATTTCATAGCAAAACTAACAATGCCTTTGATTCAATAGAAATGGATAGTTTAGCGACTGCACTTATTGATATGGGAAATAGTATTATGAATTTGGAAAAAATGAGAAATACACAGGAGGAATTACAATGAGTTGGCAAGCCCTATTAAAAACAGAAACAGACATTCCAACAAAAACTGAGGAATTAGTTTTGCTTTTGATGGATTCTAATAGGGCTAACCAACTCATTAATAGTGTCAAATCTGCTGAAACTGTAAATCAACTCGGTGCTAAAAGAGTTAATGAACTATACAGGACATTTGAACAAAATCCTTTTGTCAATGCAGTCACTATGTCAAAAGGAAAAGAAAAAGTTGAACAAATCCGTGAGCGACTTAATCAACTTTACGAAGTAATTCAGCCCAAATTAGGTAGAACAAGAGAAAAACAACAAGAAAAAATCATATCTGCCTATAAAAATCCAAGTGAATACAAGGAATTTATAGAAAGCCTTAAGGAAAATCCCCTTACTAAAGAACAACTTAGAAGATTAAGCGCGCAAGCGAGAGAATCTTACCGAGCATTAGTTGATGAAGACAAAGAAACCTACACTCTAAACCTAAAATTCAAAGAAGAGAACCCTTTAACGGGTGAAAAAATAGGAATTAGCGAACAGGAATTTCAAAATGCGCTTAAATCTTTAAGCGAACTTGATAAAATTTCCTTAAGTGGCACTAATTTAGTCTTCAATGCTACAAATGTCAATGAAGTTAATCAAATTTTAAATTCGGACAAAGCCATTAGAGCAAAGTATGATAAATTTTTACGACCATTTTTAGAAAAAACCTCTAAAAATGCTGAATTGGCTATGCCAAAATCAAAATTGAGCCAACAAATGACTCAAGATGTTCTTGCTGATAAGATTTATCAACCAAAAACCGATTTGAATGAAGTAGATTTCACAAAATATCTAGAGATTCTTAACAAATCCAATGTTTCAGTTAAGCAATACCTTCCTTTAGTCACAGGAGGGGGAACTGGAATAGCCGAAGAAGCATATTCCTTTACAACAAGTAGAGTTTCGCTCTCTCCTTATGGTGATTTGGTTCTTATGAGTAGCATTGGAACAAATTGGAAGGAAGATTACTTTGGAAATGTGAAAACTTCGGGAATTTTTTCTCAAGAGAATGCAGAACAAGCCGTAATTACAGATATTTTTGAAGAAATTAAAAGAATGCCGCAAAATGAATTGAGATATGCTAAATTAGATAACCTTTTGCCGCTTAATGCTTTCGCTAACATTGATTTAGAAAGAACTCCAAAGAAACAAGCGGCTTCAAAGAAGCAACAAAGCAAAAATCAAAGAATTAGGGATGAAATAATCCGAATTATTAACAGTAGTCCAGAACTATTTACTAAAAAAAGGCAATTAGCAACCCAAAAAAGAAGTGAAACAATAAAACAAATGATGAAAGACAATACCTTACTTCTTATCACAGAAGCCAAAGAAGCCCAAAGAAAAATGGGTGGCGAAATAACTTATTATGATGCTTCAAATAACAAACTAGAAGATACAACCGACCCAAGAATCTTTTTTGCTCGTTTAAAAGTAGGAAATGAATTCGTAAACAGAGAAAACATTGAAGCAGATACTAAAGATAGAACAGAAGAAGAAATAGCGCAAGTGAATGAGCGACTTCAAAGAATTAAAGAAACTATTGAATATCCTACTGATGAGAGAGAACTTTTTGATATTTGTTATGGACTTATGGAACAACAAAAAATGAATAATATTCTCTCTGCAATTACTAGCAAAAGAAGAAATAACTTAGTCAATACTAGTGTTGAAAATGGCCTTATTTTCTTATTGAGTATGGAAGACGATACTAACGATGATGCAGAACCCAATCTATTTGATGCTTTAGAGAAACTAGAATCTTATGATGACTTAACTTATAGAGAAAAAAAGCAACTAGAGAAGGATTTTGAGGAAATAGATTCCGATATGTCTGATAGAATCACAACATATAAAAATGAGATGCTTAAAGCACTCAGTAAAAAACTAACTGATGTTGGTAAGAATTATAGTAATTATCAAAAGCCTCAAGAAGTTGAAATAGTCATTAAAAATTTAGTAGATGCTGAGTTATTAACGGAGGAATAATTATGACTGAATTGGATGAAATGAAGGTAGATTTAGAACAGGCCAATGAAGATTTGAAAGCCCTCACTAGTTTAACCCAAAAAGAAAAACAAGATTTTGCTGGAAAAACAGAAAATCAAAGAAAACAATCAATTGTTTCTAGAAGCAATAAATACATTAGAGAACTAAACAATATAAGACAATTAGAAATAGAAATAGCGAACTTAGAAGGCACAACTCCTCCGAAGCAGTATAGTGAAGGAGAGTTAAAAATAAAACAATCCGAACTTACGAATAAACTTAATCAATCTTTACAAGATATAATTCAAAGTAGGACAATCGCAGGTGCGACCAAAGATAGTCCATTCCATGAAAAAGTAAGAATGTATTTGAAAGAAGCAAGTGCATTTAATCCCAATACTAACAATAGCATTTCATTTGAAGATTTATTTTCAAGAAAATTTGATGAGATAGGAGTAAAAAATATTGCTATTTTTCCAAAAGATGAAGTAGATGAACTACGAAGAGGTGCAAACAAAGATGCGAGTATAGAAGTAAAGAACTTTATTTCAAATCTTGATTTATTAGAAGAGGCTTCCGAAGAAAAAAGAACTAGCCAAGAAAAAGAATTTAGTATAGAAGGAAGTTACGAAATCAATGTTTCTAAATTTTTTGGGGCTTTAGATTTGAGTGATATGAAAAGCAGAGATGCAACATATGATTATTGGAAAAAAATTCATGCTAAGTATGCTGATTTTAAAACTGCTTTAGACGCATTTCTTGATGCTTATGATGAAGATGAGGGTAAAGATGAAAGAAAGAAAGAATTCCTTGAAAGGTTAAAGTCCTTTAAAAAATATAAAACAATTGACCTACAATATGTATATTCAATTGAACCCATTGAACATTCTGCAATTCTACCAAAACAGAAGTTATTAAATGCTTTAAATGCATTAGTAGAAGCCGAAAATTTGTTTGATTATATTGAAGAAAGAGTAAAGGCTAGTAAAGATACTGATGAAGATAAAGACGACGAAGATGAAGACGATGATTGGGAAGCAAAAGATATTATGGCCGCTTTTGAGGAAGTGAATACATATATTGAGGAGGATAAGGCTTGGAGGGCTAATGAAAGAGATGCGTATAGCATGGATGAACAAACTACTGACGATTCAATTTCTATTAGCCAAACTATTGAAACAGAAGAAGAAAGAAGAATGCTACAAGCACTATCGTATGCTGATGTAGATATTTTATTAGCAATAGAATTAATTCAAAATAAAAAAATAATTTCAGTAACAAAGGAAATGAAAAACGAATTAAGAACGGCATTAAAAAACATAAGGCAAATGTTATCCCAAAGAAAACTAATGACAATAGAACAAAATCTTAGCCAATGGGAAAAAGAAATCAATAATTCTTTAAGTTTAACAGAGCGAGAAGATTACTATGTTCCAGTTTCGGTCATGCCCGAAGAAATTTTTAAGAAAATACCCGAATTAGGGGAATATAATCCGAATGAAATCGTTGATAAAATCAATAAGTTTTTTACAGATTTAGAAGAGTTGCTAAAAGACTGGCAATCTCAAAATATTTATGAATATCGCCCAAGAACAGGTCAAGCCCAAACTGGTTTTGAAGAAATTAAAAACCCAAATGTTGATGTTAGAGCATTACTTAGTGCTAGCAATACTGTTCTTAGACCTTCAAGGAAACCAATTCCCCAATATCTACTAGACCAAAAAGAGGCTTTGACAAAATTAATTGAAGCAATAAATAACTATTTTGTAAATCCGATTACTTCGGGAAGAATGCCTATTGCTATTCCCGACTATGCTAGAAGACTTGGATTTAGAGAAGTCAATAATATTGCAGAAAGTCTAAACATAGAAACGACTATGGGTAGAGCATATGTAAGAGCAACGACAGATAGCGTTGCGACTATTGGAGTAGATGACATTGAAGCATTAACTAGTTTTTTTGGTGATGTTTTCACCAAAGGAGTAAAAGCAGAAAAAGGATTAATAGAGTCGGGTCAAAGAGCAGTTAAGGCATTAAATGAAATATTTGGTGCTAAAGAATCTAATGCTAATTATATTTCTGCCGTCATATATGATATTATGAATGAGACTAATGATTTTAAATTAAAGGATAGTAAAATCAAATCTTCTCGTTCTTCTAGAAAAACAATAGAAGAAAGAAATAAACAATTTGAAGAGGATTATCAAAGTGGAAAATCATTTTCTGTATTTGGCTTACCTCTTTATTTAGATGAGAATGAAGGAATGTTTAGCCAACACCCCGATAAAAAAATGAAATCGGCCTATGATGCATTGGTCAATGTTATAAAGCAACAAGGAAATGACATAACTGTTATGCTTAAAGCCCTGCTTGAAGCACACGATGCAATTCGTAAAGCACTTGGCAAAGAAGTTCAATATGGCTTTATTCCTCTAAGTGACTACAATTCAGTTATGAACTATCTTGATGGTGAAAATTTTGATTTGACTACTTTTGAAATTGAGAATATTGTCAAGTCCTATGATTCACATAAGAATATTGGAAATGAATATGGAATTAGTGACGAAGATGTGTATTTGATTAAGGCTAACTTTAGGTGATGTTTTGGCTGAAATATTTACTGCTAACGACATTTCTTTTAAGGAAATGAGTGAAGATGAAGCAGTAAAGACTTTTCAAAAAGATGGCTATTTTGATTATGTAAAAAGAGTCGTTAGATACAAAGCACTTCCTAATGAATCTGTTTGGGCGAGAAACCCCGCTACTATGTTTGTGGCTTTTAACAAAGAAACTCCTGTCGGAGTTATTGGGTTTTCAACTTATGGAAAATATCTATTAGGTGCAGGAATTCATGTGCGAAAAGAATACCGTAATAGGGGTTTAACTCCTATTCTTATCAATGAAATGCTAAAACATAAAGGTGGCAAAAAAATCCTCGTAAGTATAGCCAATAAAAATATTGTCAATTCTTATAGGAATGCAGGTTTTAAAGATATGGAGATTGGAAATCTACCTACTGAGATTAGAGAAGGAGCAGTTATTTCAAGAGAGGCTGGTTCGGAATTAGTTGAAAAATTTATGCTTCATGAAACAGGTTGGTTTGAAATTTTGAGGTGATTGTATTGAATATAAACAATCTCAATTTTGAACACCAAATGGATATGAATATGTCTAGGAATTCATTTCCATATTTCTTTGAGCATGTTCTTGGTTTCCAAATGACAAAACATCAAGCCGAATGGAAAGGCTTGATGGATGATACAAAGAGAACAGTTATTATGTGTAGTCGTGGTCATGGAAAATCTGTTTTTATGAGAGCATGGGTTGTTTGGAATCTATGTTTTCAAGAACCTCCATATCAAATGGTCTATATGTCTTCTAACCAAAAGCAGACAAATATGCACATGAAATCTATTTCAAAAATGTTTAGTCATCCTATCCTTGAGAAATTTAAGCCCGAAGGAAACAAAGGTTGGGCTGTTGAAGAAATGAATTTGGCCAATGGTAATTCTATTGTTGCTCGTTCAGTCAATTCTCAGTTTCGTGGTCTTCATCCTCAAGAAGTTATTATTGACGACCCTTTGAAAGAGTTTAGCGTAAGCGGTATTCAAAAAGTCACAGATTGGTTTTTTGGTGACTTGACTCCTGCTATTCATTCTTCTGCTAAAGTTCGTATTATCGGAACGCCTTTCAGTTACACAGATATTTACCAACAACTCTCGGAAAATTCAGTTTATACGATGAGAGTTTACCCCTGTTTGAATTCTCTTAATGAACCACTTTGGCCTGAACGCTGGAACTACGAATCTTTAATGGAACGAAAAGAAGAAATGGGTTCACTTCTATTTACTAGAGAATATATGTGTGTTCCTATTTCTACTGGAACTTCTCTTTTCAATCCCGAATTTTTAGAAAGTGCAAAGAACAAAGATTTAGTTCTAAAACCAATCCGTAGAGAAGGCCACAAATACTTTGTTGGTATTGACCCTGCTATTTCTACTGATGGAGATTACAATGTCATTACTGTTCTTGAAATGGATGAGAATGAAAATAAATCTATTGTGTATATTGACCGAGCAAAGAATGTTGAGTTTAGAGAAAACATACAGAAGGTTAAAATTGTTAATAAACTGTTTAATCCCGAAGCAGTATTTTTTGAAAGTAACGGGTTCGCTAAATCGTTCATTCAAGAGATTAGAAACACGGCTGATATTCGGCTACATGATTTCACTACAACTCGTAGAAAGAAACAGGAGATTATTCTTAATTTACAAATGACTTTAGAGAACGGCAAAATGAATTTCCCTTATGGAAATGAAGAAAGTCGTAAGGTTACTGGAGAATTGATTAGTGAATTATCTATGTTTGCCATTAATGAAAATGGCAAATTTGAAGGTATTGGCGCACACGATGACATGGTTATGAGTTTGGCTTTGGCTAATGCCGCAACTTTCCAATCTACTGATAACTTTATTTTATTAGACGATATGGGAATATTTGACGACACTCCACGCTCTCCTATAATGGGGCTAAATTTCTAAGGTGATTAAGATGGTAGAGGCAGAAAAATTAATTGAGGCCAAGCCATTAATTGAACAATTAGAAGAGTTAGACCAAGAAGAAAAAGAAATCCTTAGTCAAGTAGAAGGAGATTTGAAACTGTCTTTTGGCCTTACTCATGTTATGTCGGAGATTGAAGAGATACAGAAGTTATCAACTGATTACAACATAAATGCAACCGATGCTAGAAAACAATTAGATTTTTTCCCAAATGAATATATCGTTCAAGACCAAACAGTTCCCGACCTCGTTAAAAAGATGAGGAATGCTCGTAGAGGACTAAAAGGCGAGCAGAGAGAAAAGATGGCAAAGGCTATTGATACTATGATTGATGCTTATGCTGACCACATACACAAGTGCATTGATTCTATTACATGGGTCACTCCATACAAAACAACTTTGCTTAAGATGCGATTTAACGAAAAGGACTTACAAAAACTCTACAAAATGAAAGATGTAGATATTCGTAGAGAAACAGTTGATGCTCTATGCAAGTATTGGGAAGCCGATTTGTCCCAAAGAGAAATGGCTTTTGGAAAAGAATATAGTCAATTACAAAAGACAATGAATGAGGCTAAGAAAGAATTTAGAGGGGCTATCAATAAAATTACAGACCAATCAATTACAAAGTCTAAAAGAGAAAGGATAGAAGATTTTGTTCTCAAGGCGGTTTGTGAAAATCAAGGAATTAATGCTAATAGAATTCATGACCTTATGCCAACTAATCTGTATAATGCATCTTCACCAAATACCATTGCTAAGATGATTAATAAATTAGATATTGCTTCTGTTGATGGGGCATACTATAAGATGCCATCTATGTTAAAGAAAAATATTTGGGCTTATACTGCGGCATTCATTGACTCGGATGGATATATTACACTTGACCGCAATATGAATCCTAGAGTTGGACTGGTGGCTACGGGAGAGAGAGGAAAGGCTTTCATGCAGGAAATGCATAAGTCAATTGGCTTTGGTCGTATGCACCTTGACCAAAAATCTCCTCAAGACACACGGCTGATTAATAGATTGAACTTTTATTCTCAAGACGATGTTACTAATCTTTTAACTAAGTGCTTACCACATTTTAAATTGAAAAAATCAAATGCTGAATTGCTTCTTGAGTTGATTAGGATGAAGAAGTCATTTAAGAAAGAAGATTGGTATAAAGATAGATGTGATGAAATTTTTAAACTTATGAAGTGGGAGAACCATAAAGACCATGTTGGATTTGATTGGTCTAAGGAAGGTATTTACCTTGATGACATTCAAAAGTATAAAGACAATTGTAAAATGTCTGTAATGGATTCTCTTGAACAAATTGGAACTCCTATGGTGGTTTAGTTATGCCAATTACTCATAAAAAAGATGGTTGGTATTGGGGCGGAAGAGGGCCATTTAAATCTAGAAAAAAAGCAGTTGAAGTTGCACAGGCCGCTTATGCTAGTGGCTATGTAAAGAAATCTTGGAAAAGTATTCTTAAGATTGAAAGTGAAGTTGATGGTAGAAAGGTTAGAACTTCGCCCGAAGAATCAATTGACTTTTTGACTTACAGGAGTTGGGCTTGGCAATCTAAAAAAGCGAGAGAATCAGAAGGAATGACAGGCGGATTTAAAGACAAAGAACATTTAGAATTGATTACAACTCCAAAAGGAAAAGCACTTGGCTATGATGTTAAAGGCGATGAACTCAAAAGATGGATTAGAACTTGGAATGCCGAGTTTGGTGAAAAACTAGGGGCAATATATCCAACAGGTGATGAATGATGTGGCAAGAAATTCTTAAGAAAGAAAAGGATGCTTGCTACTATAAAGTTAAATCAAGATATAAAGACTGGCCTAGTGCTTATGCTAGCGGGGCTTTAGTTCAATGTCGTAAAGTCGGTGCAGATAATTGGGGAAATTCGGTTGAAAAAGGCGGAGATGATTTCGCAAGAGAAAAGAAAGAAGGACTTCATGGTTGGTTTTCAAGAGCAGGAGGAAGTGGTTCGGAAACAGGTTGGGTTTCTTGTCAATCTTGTGAAGATGATAAAGAAGGAACAAAACCTTGTGGAAGAACAGATGCTTCTAAAGGAACTAAACAAAGATGTAGGCCAACTTGTGCCGCCTGTAAAACATATAAAAGGAGGAAAGGAGAATGAGCGATTGGAAAGATATACTAAAAGCCCCACTATTAACAGATGAAGAAGAAAAAGAAATTGCTGATTTGATGCGGTTTAGAAATATGACAAGAGAAGAAGCCGAAAGAAAAGTGAGAAAGGATGCTGGTAAATTAGATTCTAAAACACCAGTAGGTAGATTTGTTAAAAGTAGTTGCGGAACAGAAAAAATGCATGGCGGTTGTGGTTGCGATGAATGCCGAGAAAAGACTAACAAATCTTATTGTCCTCATTGTGATGGAAATGCACCAAAAAGCGAATGCGTTTGTGGAAAAATGGAAAAGAAATTGTTTGGTAATCAAAAGGTAATTGCGGCCAAAGCACCACCAAAGGATGAAATTACTGGTGCAGATTTCAAAGCCCTTCGTGGAGAAAAAAAGAAACTAATGAAAGAATAACATTGAGTGATGAATATGGATTGGAAAGAAGTTCTAAAAAAAGATAAAGAAGATATGCGAGTAGGAACAGTATATCCATCCGATAGAGCAGGTAAAAAAATAATGATGCTAACCCATGAAGGTAAGAAAATCCATGCTGGTGCTAAAGGCTATGGTAATTGGAAAGGTAAAGGAAAGAATCGTGGCGGTGGCACACATCATAATCCAAAACGCAGGGCTAATTTTAAAGCGAGACATAACTGCGACCAATGTAAAGGTAGAATTACAACTCCTAGATGTTTAGCCTGTAAAAAACTATGGTGAGAGTAAACAGTTAAAACCCATGCCCACTACAAATGATTTAGGGGAGTCTTGACTATGGCCGAAGAAAACCGCAGATTCTCCATAACGAATCTATTTAGGAGAAAAACCCCTACTCCTGCTGATAGACAAATTTACAGCATGGGAATTCAAGAGAGGCAAAACAATAACATAATGACTGCGCCAATTATTTATTCAATTGTTCAGCAATCAGTTATTGTAAGAACTTGTATTACTCAACTTAAGCAGGAAGTATTTCGTAGAGGCTATCTTTGGGAAAAGGCATACGAAGCCCGTTGTAGAGACTGCGGGAAAGAACATCAACGGCCTGTTCAAGAATGCGCCCGTTGTGAATCAACTCAATTAGATAAGCCCGACCCAAAGCAATTAGAATACGCTGAGAAGTTTATGGATGGCTATGTGAATAAAGCCGAACAATTGTTTATTGATGTGCTACAAGAACTTGAAGATGATTTAAACATCATGGATGATGCATACATTGTTCTCGTCAAAGAATATTTTATTGATGGCAATGGTCAAATTAGAATGCACCGAATCAAAGAAGTGTTTAGAGGCGACCCCGTTACTATGATGATTTATTGTGATGATGAAGGCATTCGTGGAACAAAGGGATTTACTTGTGTGAATCACCGTCAATTTATTTCTACTGAACCCCATGAAGTTTGTGAGATTTGTAATGGAAATCTTTTCCCTATTCATTATGTAAATCGTGTCGGTGGCCAAGACCAATATTTCTTAGAAGGAGAAGTTCTTCATTTTAGCAAATATAATCCTAGTCGTCTTTACGGTCTTTCTCCAATTCTAACTCTCTATAATCTTGTCATGACTCTTATTGCTATGGAGAACTATGTCAATTCATCTTACACAAAGAGTAGAATGCCGAGAGGACTACTCGCAGTCCAAACTAGAAACATGGACTCAATGAGGAACTTTTGGAGAGCAACAAAAGAAAAGATGGAAGCCGACCCTCATTTTATTCCTGTTATGGGAATTGAAGCCGAGAATGGAAAGGGTGCGGTTGAATGGATTAAGTTCATGGATAGCCTCAAAGAAATGGATTATGTTTCTGTAAAGGATGATTTGCGAGATAGAATTTCAGCATTCTATGGAGTAAGTAAAGTGTTTATGGCTGATAATACTACAAGCGGTGGATTGAATAATGAAGGTATGCAAATCCTAGTAACCAATAGAGCCGTTCAAAAAGCACAAACTGTTTACAACAATTATGTTTTCCCGTTCCTCATTAGGCAATTTGGAATTACTGATTGGAATTTGAAACTCCCACCAAGCGAAGAAGAAGATGAAATTGCCATACTTCGTAAGCGTGAAATTGAAGTTAATATTGCCGCATCAATTAAGAATCTTGGTTTTGAAATTGAAATGGATGAAGATGGTAACTTTACTTATAGTAAGCCCGAACCAAAAGAAGAGAAGCCTCCAATGGGTGAAGAAGGAAACAATGCAGAACTTGACCCTCTTGCTGGCTCTAATTTAGACCAAAGGGATTTAGATGAAATGCAAAGGAATTTTGCACAAGGCGGAGAACAACAATCAAAGCCACAAGAGAACCCGCCAGCCACAAGGAATAAAAGGAGAATGAGCGTAGGCCCAGATAAGAGATTAACTGGTTTACCCAAAGAAGCAGGAAACCAAAATGTAGATTCAAGAAGCGAAAGGAGAGTTGGATGATGACAGAAGATACACGACAAAAAGAAATTAGACTAAAGAAAGAGTTAGCACAACTTCGTGCAAAACATGCGAATGAAGATAGAGTGGTAAAACCAACTAGAGATTTTTCTATGGGAATTCCTGCTGATACTTCACACAAAGCAAAACTAAGTTCGGCAGATTCGCCCGATGTAATTTTACTTCCCAAACACCGAAGAGGCAATAAAGAAAACATTCCATATTGAGGTGAAGTAAATGAATTCTTCAAATGTGCTTAAAGCAAAAGGAGATAAAACCTTTAGCAGTTTTGATGAATTATATGCTTACGAAGCACAAACAGACCCCAATTTGAAAGATAACTTTGCATCTAATGAATTAAAACTTGAGGGTCTAAAACAATATACTCTTTCTAACGAAGATAAAAAACAAATAGATAATGCTAGAAAATTCAATAAGCAAATAGATGAATTAAATGATAGTCTAGGTGTTAAAAGAAAAAAAGGAACTGACTATAAAATTTATTCAACTACGCCATCTTCTAAAAGTTTATTTCCATTTATTACAAATTCTTATTTATTTGTTGAGTTTTTAAATTTCCTTAACAGTTGTATGACAATGAGAGCGAATGAGAAAATCGCTAATTACTTTTCATCTGGTATTTTAAACTACATTAAGATGGCTGAATATGAATCGCCAATTGAAGAAGATAAATATACTCAAGAGGATATAGATAAGGCAAAAGAATTAGAAGAAGAATTGTCTATGATTTGTGAAAAAGCACAAAATTTTGCCCTTAAAAAATATTCAAATATTAATGGATTTAAAGCAGTATCTTTGGCCTATGAAAAAATGTATAATAAAAAATATCTCACGGCAAAAGATAAGAGATTAAAGGGTTCTGCTATTAAAGATATTATTTATTATTTGAATACTGATTTAACTCCTAAAGAAGAAATAACTGGAATAATTACTATTATGAAAAAACATAAAATAGACATAGATAATAGAAATAAAATTCTAGAAGATTTAGACGAAGCCAATAAAAAAGCATTGGAAGAAGGCAGATTAAAGGGAGAACTAACTCGTAAACTCCAAAGAGAACATAGAAATAAAGAGATGGAGTTAGCAAAAGAAACGGATTCAGTTAAAATAACAGAATACATGGATTCTCTACCTGAAGGAATTAAAGAAGAAGTTATTGAACAATATAAAGAAATAGTAATACCACAGATTAAATCTCGCATTGAAGCAAAAGAAAATAAAGATACACCTTTTAATTCCACAGAAAAGAATGAATTAGAAAAAAGACTTGAAAATTACAAAAAAATGCTAGTAGAAACTAAAAATAAATATGATTCCTTTATGAAAGAAAGAAATAAAGAATTGAAAACTATTGAAGATAAAATACAGAATGCAAAAAAAGTATTTCAAGAGTGGAGTGAATCAACAGTTGGAAATAGAAAACCAAATGAATATAGTCTCAAAGACCAACAATTAGAAAAAAAATTAGCAGAGTTTAGAAAACAAATAGATGAAATTAATCAAAAAAATAAAAAAGAGAAAGAAAATTTGTTAGACAAAATAAAAATTACTAAAGAACAAATTAGTTCAACAGAAAATGCTTTAAAAGAAAAGGGAGATAGTGAGTCATCAATTGATGAATTACAACTTTTTTTGGATGAGTATAATTTTAATTATATGCATTTAGATATTTTACATAGGAAATTTATGAATGATTTAGTGGATGAACAATTACAAGATTACACAGATGAAATCAATCAAAAATTTAAAGATATTAAAGAAAGTAAAAAGATGGAGTTTAATCGCATTGAGAGAGTCAAAGAACAAATTGATTTTTTAGTAGATAATGCAGAAGAAATCATACGAATAGCAAATCTAGTTGATTCAATTAATGCTAATAAAGGAGAATTATTTATTGAATCCAAAGAGGATGAAGAAATAGATAAGAATAAATTTATAAAACAAGTTAAAGAAGCAAAGGATGCCTACATTGAATCTGGAAATCACATTGAAGATATTATAAAATTACTTTCTAAATTGGAAAAAGAATATGAAGAGGTTTCGGATTTCTTAGAAGAAATAACAGAAGATAGCGAATCCGAAGAAGCAAAAACAGATATTAATGAAATCATAGAAGATATAGATGAGGAAATAAATGATTCCTTAGTTAATAGAGATAGAATTTTTAGAGAAATAAATAGCAAAACAAAAGACCTCAATGAAGAAATAGAAACATTAACTCAGTTGATAACAGAAACAAAAAAGATTGGATTTAAAAAATATAAGGAGTGAAATAAACATGGATTGGATGAAAGTTCTAAAAGAAGAAATTGTTGAGACTGATGCTGATATTTTATCTTCTCTTGATGATAAACAAAGAAAGCGACTTAAGAAAACACTTCAATCAGCCGAACCGACTGAATTTTTCGGTCAAGATTTTACAAAACTCGGAGAACTTATTGAAATTATGAGCGAACTAAATTTAGTTAAAGCCGATAAGAAACTCAACAAGAAGATGAAATCAATGGATGAACGGAATATTGATATTGTAGCCACCGCTACCAAACTTCGTAAGGAGTATGAATTGTTGTTTAGGCAACTCTATGATATGGTCTATCCTAAGAGAATGGAGGATGAAGTAAATGAGTGAAGATAATTCAATTAATGAAGACCTGTTAGCCATCGTTAAGGCATTGGCTGATAAGGTTGAGAGTCTAGAAAAAACAATTTACGCTAAAGATAGTCTTTTGATGAAGGCTGGCTTAGTCGTTACCCAAAGTCCAACTCCAAGCATGAATAGAACTATTGGTGGTTCTTCTACCATTAGCGGAGATATTTCTAAAATGGATTGGAGTGATATTCATAAGATGATTAAGGAGTATGAGTAAAATGCCTGAAAGAGTAACTAAAGAAGAAAGAATGATTAGTCTAGCCATTGAAAAGGCTCGCCTAGCAAAAGAAATGCTACAAGAGGAATCTATTCATGAAAGACTTCCTGTTGAAGATGATAGCCAAGAAGTGAAAATCACAAAGCCAAAGAATCTACGAGCAGAAAAAATTCAAAATCAAACTGCTAAAGATGAAGGCTACGGATTGGCTGGAGAAGTTACAGACAATTCGTGATTTCCATGAAACTCTCTAGCATTGAGAAAGATAAGCAACCTTCGGTTGAAATTCTTCGCCTATTTGAAAAGGTTAGAGTCGCCTATCTTTCTGCTAATGAAGACCCAAAAGAATATGGTAATCGCTGGAGAAGCGCAGTTAAGTTAATAGAAGAATCATATAATGAATATGATTCTGCTGGAAAAGAAATGAAAAACTTCGTTGAAGAAAAAGACTTAGAGGATAAGGAAGTAAATAATCCTCAAAGCCAAACTGCTAGAAGAGTATATCAAGGAATAAAGCAACTAAGATATGCTTCGGAATTAGTAGATGACCCATTTGCTAGAAGATTTAAAGAAAATGTATTAGAAGAACTCTTAGGAAATCCCGAAAGCATGATTAAATTCGTTCACTATGCTTTGAGAAGTGATTCTAAATCTTTGCCTAAAGAAGTATGGGCGATAAAAGATATGGGAGAAGACACTTTAACTGATGGACTACAAGGGCTTGATTTGCAGGAAGAAGATATTGCTCTTTACATCATTGAGCATTATGGTGACGGTAAAGATTCAAAGAAAGTAGAAAAAGAAGTTAAACAGGCTTTAGATATGTTGGAACTTCTTTATTTCTCAAGATATGATAAAGAAGATTATTCAGCATTAAAAGATATTGAAAAGGCTGAAAAATCAGAAAGTGATTTTATAATTCCAAATAAACCAATGTATCGCATTTTTGATATTGATGATATTAATGAACTTAAAGGCTTTAGTGGTAATTGGGTCGTTCAAGAAAAATACGATGGTATGAGAGTTCAACTCCATAAGATTGATAATAACATCAAAGTCTTTTCTTACAATGAAAAAGATATTACTGATAAGTGTGAAGATATTGTGAAAGAACTTCGTGCAAAGAAGTTCGGAGATTGTATTCTTGATGCTGAACTTATTTTATTTGATGGAGATGAAGCCCTACATAGAGCAGATACTATTGCTCATGTTTTCAAAAATAAATATCCCGATGCTAAACTAAGATGTTCAGTATTTGATATTCTAAGACACGAAGAACAGAATCTAGCAGATGAAGAACTAGAAAAGAGAATTACTATTTTGTTCAATAATTATTCGGGTGACTCTACTGATGCTTTGGCTTTCCCATCTAAGAAAGATACTAGAATGGCTGACAACTTAAAAGATATTGAAGAGTATGCTAAAGAGATTATGGAAATGCCTACGGCAGAAGGAGTTGTCATTAAAGATGCAACCTCTACTTATTATATCGGCACAAAGAAAAATCCAAAGTGGATTAAGTGGAAGAAGTTTGTAGACCTAGATTTGATTGTCCTTGATAAAAAGGAAACAAAATCCAATTTATTCTCTTATAGTCTAGGGGCAGGGCCAGTAAATGAGGAAAATAAGTTCACTAAAGAAATTGATGGAATCCTATACTTAGATGTGGGTAAGGCACTCAATACTTCAATTGAAGTTGATGTAGGTGACATTGTAAGAGTTAAGGTAGATGAAGTAAAACCTAGTGAGGATAGATTTACTGTTTATTCAGCAAAGGTCATTGAAGTTCCCGAAGTAGAATATCCCGATAAGATTGTTACTTTGGAAATGTTGGCTCAAGATACAAAGAAGTCGCTTAACTATAATGTAGAAGCACTTGAAAAAGGAATTAGAATTACTGACCATATTCACGGAGAGGCCACCATTATTATGAAAGGTGAATTAGATGGTTTTACTATCTATGGCTTTGAACAAAATAATCTAATGTCTAAAAATGCAATTGCTGATTTGAATGTTTGGAAAGAGGCGGCAGTTGAAATCATGAAAACTAAAAATAGTGAGATGTTTAATGCTATATTCCAATTCCTTAAAGAAAATGGTGAAAAAGATTTAGCAGACATTGATGAATTCTTAAAGAAACAAATTCCTTCTTTATACGAAGATACTGTTGGCTCGGATAAAAAAGAACTTGTAAAGTGGCTTAAAGTTAGAAAAGATGATGGGATTCAATTTGTAAATAAAAAATTCCAAGCCGACCCAACAAAAATTCTTTCGGAAGATGAAGATGAATTGAATGGTGAAATTCTAAAACAATACAAAACTCCCGAAGAATATAGAAAAGGCAACTTTAAGATTTATGACCGTGAAGATGGTAACTTGAATGTTGTTATGTCTTTAGGCGATGAAAAAATCAATTGGTTTATTGATATTGAAGATAGTGTAGATATTTTTGATTTGTTTGGAAAAGCAGGTAAGTTTCCAGCGAGAGTTGCAGATACTATACAAAGAGATAAGGTCATTGATTCGGGAGAAGTGGAATTAGGTATTCAAAGAAATGGCTATCATGAATATTTCTTAGAAGGAAATAAATTCCAAACTAAGTTTCATGTTAGATACCTTCCCGTTAAAGATAAGAAAATGTGGTTAGCATGGACTGGATATAAGCAAAAACCTGCCAAAATAGAAGGGGATGAGGGTTTATGGAATATAAGAGAAGATAAATATGCAAATGCCGAAATACCAAAATAACCGTGTAACTTAAATAGTAGATTGTTGAACGAGGAGGATGAAAGCCATGACGCTTATGCTAAAGGCTGAGAGAAATGATGAATTTCAAATCCTGAAAAGCGATGAACTAATGATTGGAGGATATGCGAGTATTGAAATCGTAGACAAACAAAACGATTTGATTACACTAAAAGCACTTAACGAAGCAGTTCAAAAATTTATGGAGAAAGATAGATTTAGAAATGTAATGACAAATCACTCAAATGTTCAAGTTGGAGAAGTAGTAAAATCATACAGAGATAAAACGGGGAGGATATGGAAAACAGAAGTAGACGATGTGGGCTTCTTTGTTGTAATTAAACTCCGTGATGATATTGAAAAAGCAAAAGAAATAAATAGAGGTATTCGCAAAGGGTCGTTAAGGTCGTTTAGCATAGGAGGACAAGCGTTACAGAAGGTGAAAAAATCTCATCCCGAATTAGGTGAATATAACGAGATTAGTAAACTAGAATTACACGAAGTAACTATATGCGAAAAAGGAATTAACCCCGAAGCGAAGTTTGACATATTAAAACAAGAAAAAGGAAGTGAAACAATGAGCAAAATGGAAAAAGCATTGGCAGAACTAGACGCACTTATGGCAGAGGTAAACACTTTGCGTAAGGAAGAAATGAACGAAGAAATGGAAAGCATGGCTATGCCCGAAGAAGAGGAAGAGTCTATGGGATATTCCGATGAGGAAGCAAAGTCTCTTGTTCCAACAGAAGACGGTGCTGGAGTTGAAATCGGTGAGCCAGCAGACCGTGTTGTGATTGACAACGGAAACCCAACAGGTAGCGATATGCCAGTTGTTAAGGCTTTTAACAACGATGAAGTTTCAACTCTTAACCTTACAAATGGAAACATTGAGAAGGCTTACGAGGCTTTCCGAGCAGAACAACTTGAGAAGTTGGCTTTCTCACAATTGCAGAAGTCTTTTGAGGCTCGCTTTGAAAAAGAACTTTCAAGCCGAGAAGATATGCTCGCAAAGCAAAACTATGATGCGGCAACTGAAATTGCTTCTCTTAAAGAAGAATTTAGTGAACTCCGCAAATCTTTGACTGCTGAAAAAGATGCCATTGTAAAGGCTCAAGAAGCAGTTCGTGCAAACATTCCATCAATGGATGACATTGCCTCAATGGATTGGGCTGATGTTCACCGCTTGGTTGGAGGAAATTATTGAGGTGATATTATGGGATACATTAACACAATTGCAGATTTAGAAGCACAAAGTTACGGACTGAACATGGCAGGATATGCTGGAAACGATTTGTTGAAAGCGGCTGGCGGACTAAGTGGGCTACATACTCCCCACGATGGAGCGCAAACCGCACCAACAGGTTATTTGGCTAACCTTTACAATCAAGTTTATGGCCAAAAAGTTTGGTCAATGTTGAACCGAGAATGCAACGCACTTTCAGTTATCTCAAAGCGACCATACACTTCAAGCGGTTGGAGAGTTCTAAGTGAGCGACCTGCTGGTGGTTCAAGCGCACAACTTTCAGTTGGAACATCGGGTGCTATTGGTGCTTCCGCAACTTCGGCTGATTTGATTGGTGGTGTGCCAGAAAATCAAAGCATTGGTAGCGGTGGTCTTCAAGCCATTGCACCAACATATGCTCAACTATACCTTTCTCCAAAGACTGTTGCTCATCAATTTGAGTTCAGCGAAATTGCTTTGGAAATGGCAAAAATTGATGATGGTATTGGTGACATTAGAGCGCAAATGAGAGAAGACATGGGTAAGCATCACGCTGAAATGCAAAACAAGATGTTGGTTATGCCTTTGGAATTCTACGGTGAACCTACCGCTTTGTCTACTCTAGAAGATAACTACACTTCACTTTACAAAGTTGTTACTTCCACCGCAGAAATTGACATTGCTGATACAGACAACCTTTACTCCGAAGCACAAGGCGATTTGATTAACAACATTTACGGCTCAAACAGAACAAGTGCTTCTTTCCTTGATGCTACTGTTGATTACGGTGACGGATATGTTGCGGCAGATGTGCGAAGTCTTACACTTACTCGTCTTAACGCAATGATTCGTGATTTGAGAATTGAAGGCGGTTCACCAAAGGTTATTTTGACTGGTTACGATACTATTCAAGCATTGGCTGACCTTCTTCAAGCACAAGAGCGATTTATGGATAGAAAAGAAATTGTTCCAACTGTGAACGGTGTTCGTGGTGTAAAGGGTCAAGAAGTTGGATTCCGTGTTTCAACTTACTACGATATTCCTTTGATTCCAGTCAAAGACATGGCTTCAACCACACATTCATCTGTTACTGGTATTTCCGATATGTTGTTCCTTGATACTGACCATTTGTGGCTTTCAGTCATGAAGCCAACTCAATATCTTGAGGATGGTATTACCAACGGAAACCCATTCGGTGTTGGTCGTCTAGGTAATACTGGACTTTACCGAACCATTGGTGAAGTCGGTTGTTCATTCTTTAAGGGTCAAGGCAAGATTACGAACCTTCAATGAGGTGATTTAAGTGGCTTTTTCATATACAGTTACTTCAAACACCGTGTTTGGTAATAAGCGAATTGTCTTTGGAAGTTTCACCAATGGCGTAAGTGATACTGGCGGAGAAGTTGCTACTGGTCTAAAAACAGTAGATTTCTTCATTCCTATCGGTAGTAGCCTACCTCTAACGGCTCAAATCAATGAAACTTTCCCTCTTTCTAGCGGGAATGTTACGATTGTTACTGACCCTGATTTAGACGGATATTGGATGGCTATTGGCGACGGTTTGGTTTGAGGGATTTTTTTGGCTTACATGGAAATCTCTGAATCATCACCATTAAGAAGATTCAAGTGCAATATTCGCTTTACAGAAGTTTCTGTGGTGAAGGGGGAAAGAGTAGAAGTTCCTAATGATTGGGCTATTTCTGCTTTGAGTCATAACGACCTTCTTTTCTCCTTCACCGCAGAAGATGAAGCATTCTTCAAGGGATTGAACGAGGCTCGCATTGCTTTAATTAACAGACAAGTGGAAGAAGAAATTCTTTCCCCAAAGGATGCGATTGCTTTATTCATTCCAAAGAAGTCTAAGCCAATTTCTGTTCCTAAAGCAACACCTGCTAAGAAGTCTAAGGCAAAGAAAGAGTAATCTTTCAGCCATAGATTTTGGAATTGAATTAAATAGGTGAACACATAAGGACATAAACAGGGGAACTTAGTATGGGGTTTGCTGGTGGTTGTAGAACAAGTGGAGTATTGACTGCGAGTGCAGTTGTCACAAAGGGTAGAGCATTATTGGTTAGTGTTCATGCTTGTGAAGTTGGCGGAACTACACCCGTTACAATTAAAATCTACGATGGCACTTCATCAAGTGGAAAAGAAATTGCTAGGCTAAATATTGCCGCAGGTCAAACAATTGAGTTTGATATGCATGGTGTTATTTGCGACAATGGAATTTACTTTGAAGAAGTTGCGGCAGGTGGAGATTCAGCAGTCTCTATTGAGTTTGCTTGAGGCGTTATTATGGCGGCATTGAATCACGATACTAGACTAGTTATGACTATTCTTTTTGTTGGAACACTTAGCGGAGCGAATGTATTCTTTTATGCTCAATACGGAACAGGATTTCCTTATGGGCCGATGACGCATTCTGTTCTCTTTGGGCTAGGAACAATTGGTTCTATTATGGTCATGAAAGCCGTCTTTGATTTGGCTCTCAATGATAAAATTGAACTATGGCTTCTTGATAGAAAGATTTCAGCATATTGGGCTAGAAAGGCTAGAGATGCTGAACAGCGAACTAAATTAGTAGAAAGCGCAAAGCAATACTCTAACAACTTCGGTTCTTCTCCATTCCAACAACCTCAAATGCTAAGTCAAGAAGATTCCAATTCAGTTGGAAATGAATTTTTGATTGGGCTACAATGAGGGTTATGAATGCTAGGCGACATACTAGGTATGACCGATACTGACTTCATGTATAACCAAAGCAGAGCGCATTCTGCTGACATTTTCTTTTTGAAAATGAGAGCATGGTTTTGGGGCAGTTGTGCTACATTGTCGGCTTTATTGATTGGTAACATCATGGGAGTATTTGATTTAAATATCATGGGTTGGTTGATTGAGTCTGTAAAGTCCTTTTGGGGGCATTAGGGTGTCGCTACTAACAGGCTTTGCCGTTGTAATAACAGAAGCGGTCTTCTCTGTTTACAAAAAACTACACGCAATTAACTTCGGAGTCTATGGGGCGACAATGGTTGGCAAAACTACTTTGGCTCATCAACTTACTACGAGAGGAGAAGTTCAACAAATAAACGAAAGAACGGTTGGGCTACATAGAGCATCAAGAAAGTCAATAAAAATTGATGGCCAAACAAATACCATTAAGAGTGCTGATTTAGGAGGAGAAGCAATCTATTGGAAAGAATGGGTTAAAGATATGCAATTAAGAAAGCCAAAATATATTATTTTCATGATAGACCATAGGCACTTAGATAATTCTTCAAATCTTGACCATCAAGTAGCATGGAAGTTTCTTGTAGATACTGTTTGCTCATCAATGTGGCCTACTGGAAAGAAAAAGAAAGAAGAAGACTATCCTTTAGCCATAGGTATTTGGGCTAATAAATATGATATTTGGGGAAAGAAATATGATAACGATGAGCCTATTGAAAAACATGAAATATTTGAACCGTTTAAGTATGGAATGAGGAAGTTGAACGAGAAGGGAATACCCTGTTTCAAATATATTGTTTCAGCAAAATCTGACCCCGAAATGGTGTATAGAGGAATTATTACAATGATAAAGGATTACTGATTATTATGTGGAAAGATATTCTTAAGGCTCTTGAAAGAATTGCTTTGAGTGATAAGGATAAAATAAAAATAGAAAAAGTTCCACAAGAAGTTTCATTCAAACCCAATGGACTATGGTATTCATTTAGTTTAGGAAGTGGCTGGATGAGAGGAAATATGTTAGATTATGGCTGGTTAGAATCATATCAATATATGTTATACTTAGATACTTCCGAATTAAACATTTTACAAATTAAAAACTTAGAAGATGCTAATGCTTTTTATAGCAGATGGAATCGTGGAAAACGCAGAAACCAATGGGATAGTGTTGCTTTTTACTATGATGGAGTAGAATTATTAAACTATAATAATTGGGTTGAAAAATATGGTAGCGATAATCCTGTTATGGAAGAATTTGGTGGATGGGATATGGATTCGGGATGTATTTGGAATACTCAAAATTTAAAAGTTAAAAAAGTCAAACCTATTGAAGAACGCCACTACAAAAGACAACATAAAGAACAATTGAGTTTATATGATGATATAGAGGAGTGATTAAATGTATCAACAACCAAACATTATAGGAATGCAACAACAACCAATGGGTTTTCAAAATCCACAAGGGGCAAATGTAATGAATGCTTTTTTACCAAAATTACCTAGAGCGAGAAGTGCAGGTATTATTGAAGAGTATATTTACGATGAGCAAAAGCCAAAGAAAAAACTTAAGGAAATTAAAAAAGTTCTTCTTCCCGAAAAGAAAAAGTTTCTTTTCTTTAAATATGGTAAAAAGTTTAATTTAAAAGACAGATGTATTGTTTGCGGAACTCAACATTTTTGGGAGGCTGGAGATACATTAAGACCGCCTATTCCATTAACAGAAGTTACAAAAGGTAGACCGATGAAAGGAACATATTGTCCTAAACACGCTAGCACATTTATGCAAATGGAAATGCTTGAACAACAAATACTTGCAGAAGAAAATGGGTTAGAATTTACTGCGTTTAAACCTAAAATGCCAAAGGTTCTAAAAAGTGGCCCAATCAATAACCTTAACAAAGCAGATGTTATGGCTCTAACTGCGACAGGATGGATAATCAAGCCACCGAGCATTTCTACAACGGAGTCGGCCACACAAGAAGCGCATAGAATCGTTAATGAAATTAATATTTTAACAGAACAATTAAACTACTTGATGATACACAAAGGAGTTGAGGCAAATGGGAGTAAGCACGAATACATTGAATTCAGCAATGACGGCACAGAATGATGCGACATTTAAGACGGTGAATAACCTCTTGTCGCTTCAAGATAATCATGTTGAAGAATTTCTTCAATATCATGGTGAATCGTTTTTGGGCGCATTAGAAAAAATGATGGAAGATGTTACTGAAAGAGTAGTTTCACAAATGTTAGCAAAACTAGCATTTATTCAAGACGGTGGAAACATAAAGGTTAATGCTGATTCTTTAAGAGAATATGAAAGAATTACTCAAGAGAATATTGATTTGGATATTCAAAAGATTCTAAGTGCGGCATTAAATGCAGAAATTATTAATCAACGAAAGATGGCTAAATCTCAATACCTTGAATCACAAGGCTTTGGTAATCCAGCAGGAATGCAGGGAGTTCAAGTTGCTCAAGGTGCATATGGTCAAAGCCAACAAATGTATGCTCAAGGATTTAATGCTACTCAAAACGGAAGTGGCTATCCAGTTCCACCAGCAGGACAAGATGGATATGGAAGACCATATTGGATTGACCCACAAACAGGACAAATGAGTTATGAGCCTCCTAAGAGTGGTTTGGGATTAATGAATGTTGCACAAAAAGGGGCGGCTTGGGCTAAGTGGTTAATGTGAGGAGATTTGAATGGCAGTTCAAATCTTTTGGAATAATCGTAAAATAGATATGAGCGATGCAAAGGCTCTTTTAAAAGCCGAAATGTTGGGCTATATTATGGGAACAGAAGAATCTAGAACATTCATACCAAATCTTAATGAAGCCGAAAGAAAGTTTGATGATAGTGATTATGAAAATTATCCCGAAGAAGATATGGAAAAAATGTATATAGAATTTGAAAAAATGCTAAACGAAATTCTTGAAATGTCACTAGATGATGTAATCAGTCAATTACCACAAAAAAAATATGGTAATTTGGCAGAAAGAGTTCAAGAACGAAAAGAACAAATTGAAAATAAAAAACTTAAAGATTTATTAGAAGGCAACACTATTAATATGATTAGTGGTGCTGGCGCATATGAATTGGGTAGAAAACTAGAAGGACTACCAATGATAGATTTCTTTGAAGAAATTAAAGGACAGACTGTTGAATTAGATTTTGTTTTTAAACAAAGAATAAAAGATGATAAGTCTTCTTTTATAATAACAACAACAAACCCTAAAAATGAAGAAATACACAATATTACAATTGGCTTTTCTGACCATTCTACCGTTAGAGATGTTAAAGAAAAAGCCTTAGAAAAATATGGTATTTACAATGCAGGTTTTACAGAAGCGAGAAAAAAAGACCCGTATGTTGTATCTAAAGGAAAGGAAACAATAAAATTTAATCTTGACTTGGCTGAAATTTTAAAAGATGGTAAACTTCTACCTAAAGGAACATTAGTAGAATTAACTCCTGAATTAGACGAAAATGGCGACCACGCATTTATAGAAATTGATAAAGATGGTAAAAAAATAAAAAAACTATTGTATAAAGAAATTGGCAAAAGAACTCTTAAAACTAAAGAGTATGAAGAAATATTAGAACGAATCAAAACACAAAAAATAGATGAAGATATTATTTCAATAGATGATAAGCCATATCGTTTAATATTCAACGAACAAAGCCGTTCAACTAACATTACTGATTGGATTGAAGAAGATGTTAATAAATTCATAACAGATAACATGGAAAAATTTCAATCAGCCTTAAAACCTTATTTAGATGACCCGTTAATTGTGGCAACTGGAAAAGTTAATTTAGATATTAAGACTAGTATTACTAAAGTTAGCGGAGGAAAAGAAGTAATAGAAGATATAGATTATGAAACTTACACACTAATGGAGGAAGAAGATTTACTTCCCATTGTAGAAGAAGACATTGGGTATTTAAAAGAAGACATTACTATTTATGAAGAAAATCTTAAATTGCTCAATAAAACACAAAAGAATATTGTAAATAAAAATAAACCTATGAGAGATAGAGTAATGGAATATAAATCAAATATAAATGAGTTAAAGGAACAAAGAGAGAATCTAAGAGAAAGGATTGCTTCTCAGCAAAAAACATCTAATTCAGCAAAAAAAATAGGATTTTCGGATGAAGAAACATTAAGAAGATATGACAAACTTATTGAAGAATTTTCCGAAGTAAAAGAACTTACTAAAATACTTAATTACATAGTAAGAGAAAGAGAAGAAATAAAAAATAAATTAGAAAAAACTAAATCGCTATTGTCTTCTCTTGAGAAATACCTCAAAGATAGAAATATTAGTGCTTTACAATTAATGTATAGGGAAGAAAAAGATAAAAAGAAACAGCCCTACGAAAAATATACTACTCAAGAAAAATATATTTCAAGAAATCCCTTTCAAGAACTTTCAAGTTTTTTGACTTTTATTGCAGAAGTAAAAACAAAAGGTTTGCCAATTTATTACGAAGTTATTGTTGATAGTATAGGAAAAATTGACATAAATCCATCTAAGTATTCTAGAACAGGCCAAAAAGGAAGAATGAAAAGGTCATATGATAGCGAAATTGCCGATGGACTTAGAAACATGGTAAACAAAATTAATCGTTTAAAGAATGAAATTGGGGGATGAAAATGGCAATATCATCATCACCTAGCGACTACACCAAAACTGTAAATGGTGTAAATTATTCTTCGGGCTTTGGCTATTACACAGATATTTATGCCGTTGCTGACCTTTTACAAATTCCCGATTTTAGCGCATCTACTAATCCAACTGCTGAACAAGTCGGTGCAATTATTAAGCGAGTGGAGGGAACAGTTGATGATAAAGCAAAGCGTTCATATCGGCCTATTATCTATAAAAATGAAGTTCATGATTTTGAAATCAGTAGACCTCCTGTTAAAGCATACTACGGTGGCTACTTGGGTTTTGTTCAACTTACTACAATGAAAGTGACTAAAATTATTTCTCTTAGAATTTGGCAGGGAGATTCATATAAAGAAATCGCTTCTGCTCATGCTTCAATTAAATTACTTGATAACTTTAGAGACATTTACCAAATCAAATTACAACTTCCCGATTCGGGAGCAACTTTTACATTAGTTGCCGATACTGCTAGCATAGGTGTAAATGAATTTGATGTTTCTTTAGGAAAGAAAACTGCGGCAAAGGAAATAGAATATTGTGTTAATGAAGTATTTCCATCCCAAACCTCTCAATTCACAGGGGCTACTCAACCAAAGAGTATTAGTGGAGATAGCCCAAATACAACCAAAAATATATCCGATTTCTTTTATGCTTATTCCGATGATGACGATTCTACGAAGATACAAATTTCTTCATTGTTAATGGGAGAAGATGGTTCGGATTGTAATATCATTATCTCTACTCAACAAACCTGCACTACGACAAATGCTAGTGTTAATCTCACAGTTGCCGATTCATCAAAACTAGTTGTCGGTATGGTTGTTACTGGAACAGGAATTGATAGCAACACTACTATCTCAAGTATTACTGATTCAACAACAGTTGTTTTGAGTAAGATTGCTACTGCTGATGGAACAGATGAAACACTTACTTTTACTGCTACTAACTTGAGCATTCCTACTATTGCCACAGTAGAACAATTTACTGATAAGCAGGATATGAAAAGATTAGGTTCATTTTGGGCGATTGGAGATGAAGGCAAATTATTCTTCTTGAGAGATTATCCTTATCATACAAACAATTCAATTATTGTTACTTATGTGGCTGGAGATGCTAGAGTTCCTGCGGCTATTCATGAAGCAACAACAAAACTAGTTGCGGCAGAAATTCTAAGGCACGATGACCAAACAATTTTAATTGCTGAAACAGGGGCAAATATTTCTACAAAGGAAAAATATGACATACTTAGAAAAGAGGCTATGGATATATTAACAGGCGCATCGGATATGGTTTTCTTGATTGATTGATATGTCACAAGAACTTTTAGAAACAATAAAACAAATTAAAGGAATAGATGTTTCTAAGATACAAGAATTAATAGAGATTCATACTGAAAGACAAAAAGCAATGATAGAACTTTCAGCAATACTAGGACAAGATGTGAGTTTTACAGAAAATGAAATACTTCAAAATATTGCAGACCATTACGCTAATGAAGTTCTAAAAGATGTAGAAAAGAAATTATTGGGGGTTTTTTCAAATGGATGAAGTTAGCCTCCTTATTGATTTAATTTCTACTAATTGGTCTAGTTCAGCAACAACTTTACTTTCCGAAGGAGTAATTACTGCTGACCATATTACAACTCCTAATTTTGTAGATGTAAGAACTCTAGAAAGAGGTCGTGGAGTTCGCTATGACCTTTCTTCAAAAGATGTGATTATATTCTTTGAAGATAGCCAAACAATTGATTACCCTACTGTTGGATATGATATACGCAATGAGAGTTATTCTTTTACTATGCACATTCGCACGATTCAAGATGAAAGGGCTGGAGAAGATGGTGATTTTGGAAAAGATAGGTTAAGAGTTTTATACTTGATAGCCCGTCATGCGCTTGAGCGTAGTAGGAGGGGCTATACCGCAAGTGATGGTTCGTGTTTCAGTCAATTGTTTGTAGGAAACAGAAGCGAATCAAATGACCGAGCGAAAAGACTCTTTGGCTATAAGGTTACAGTAGAAGCCAAAAGATTTGCAGTTTCAATACCTTAGTTTGTTTGTATGTAAGAGGGAAAAGAAATGACGACTGATTGTGGAGATATATTTTTAGGAAGCGGGGCGAGTATAACATTTGTTCCCGAAAATGACATTTACTTTCCTTCTACTAATGGCGGAAGTGCTTTTGACGGAGTAACTTCTCTTACCGAAATTACAGCCGCCTCTTCATTTAGCAATGTTTTTTCTCTTGTAAATAATTTGTATGTTGGTTGTATTATTGAGCGATATGGAGTTGGCTCAAATACATATACTGATGAAGTTACAACTGTTACTTTCAATAGCGATACTAAGACTGACTATTCGGCTGACTATTTAGTATTCACTATTCTCCCTAGTGATGGTGGGGCGGCTTCAACACACGCATTTTGGTTTGATGATACAGGTGCAATTTCCGAACCTTCTCATGGTGCTGATGCAAGTAGTTCAGTAGATATTTCCAATGCTGGTGTAATTACAAAAGAAGAATTTGCCGCACTTTTTACTACTGCCGTAAATGCGGTTTCAAATATTTCTGCTACGAGAAGTGGTAATGTAGTTACTGTTACTAATACTTATGGTGGAAATAATTCTGCCGCTACAACCACAAGCGATTCAACCAATTTATCTCTAGTAAGAACAGTCGCAGGAAACGAATCAGCAACTCCTGCTTCTTTCCAAGATTGCGCTAGAATTACTTCAAATACTGATACTACGATTACTTTTAGTCCTGCACTTACTCCTGCTTCGGGAGATTACTTCGTTATTACTCAATATGGCGCACCTGTTCCTGCACCAACTGATACTGCAAAAAGACTTCTTTCCGATGAATGGCTTGGTTTGGTAGAAAGCATTACTTTCCCAACAACAGAAGTTGAAATGAAACAGGTTAATCTTGCTCTTGGAGGTTCTAGAAATTGGACTTATCAATATAAAGGAATTGAAACCGCTAGCGGTGGAAGTATTAATTTAGTTTCTAATCATGCCGCTTGGCTCTATTATTTCTTTGGCCGATGCACAGGAGTTAGCGCAACTACTTCTGTTGAAGCAACTACTGACAACTTTACTGCCGCTTCTTCGGGCGCAACTTACATTGATTATGGTTCAGTTACAGAAACAGGGCCAATCTTCTATCGTTCTGTCGGAGATAAACTTTGTCCTCCAATTGCTAAACACTTAGATAATTACGCTAATATGGATAAATTAACTCTTCCGATTATTGCTAGTGGAGAAATTGATAATGAAATCACCTATACTTTTGCAGAACAAAACGGAGAACTTCTCCCATCTTTCTCTCTTGAACAAGTATTCAGCAAATTACCTTCAAGTGATACTTATAGAACTACGACTACTACTTACGAAGATACAAATTTCGTAACGATTGCTAGAGGTAATAGAGTTAATACTATGACAATTACTGCTAATGAAAATGAAGAAATTAAAATGACTATGGATTTGTCTACTCGCACAATCCATAATCTTGAAAGCGATGAAGTATATGATGCTAGAAGAGGAGTTACTGATGAAACTGCTTTCTTTAATTATGATTCCGAATCTAAATTTAGAGAACCTTTCTTTTTCTCAAGTGGCTACTTGAAAGTATTTGGTGTTCAATTCCTAAAGATTAATTCAATTACTTTAACTATGAATAATTCTCTAACAGAAAGAAGATTTATTGGCGTTGGAAATAAATCAATTCAAGAAGCAATTCCAGCACAACGAACTTATGAACTACAATTTACAGGTCATGTGACTGATGATAGACTTTATCAAGAATTATTGAATCAAGATGAGAATACTTCGGAAACGGATGGCCAAATGGTTGAACTTAACTTTTCTAAAGCAAATGGTGAATCATTTACATTAAAGTTTAAAGATTACATGGTTTCTGCTAATAATTTCCCATTACCCGATGATAAAGGGCCAGTTGTCGTAGAAACAACAATTATGCCAAGAAACTTAGAAAGTTGCTCAGTAACAACCCATTGGATTTTACAGGGGTGATTCTTTGCCTAGTCGTAGAGAAAAAATAATGCTACAGACAATCGTAGTAGAAACACCTACTCCAGTTCCTAAAAAGAAAGGGCGAAAGCCAAAAAAGGAGGTTGTTGAAGAACAATCTAACGAATAATATTCCACCAACACCGTTTGTTTGTTTGTTGGTTTTTGAGGTGGAAATATGGAAAAAAAAGTTGTAACTGATAAGAGTGTGCTATTTGCACTAAATGAGCCTAAGTGTCACTTTATTAAAGTGGCCGAAGACATAGACGAATACCTTAAGGTTTGGGTCAAAGAACCTACATGGTTAGAAGTTGATAAAGCCATGAATAGCATGATGAAGATTGATGCTAAGAGTCAAAACTTTGACCTTGACCTAAATGCAATGTATCGTTTTATGGTTGAAAACTTTGTTGTAAAGACTGAACCAATGCTTTCAACCCTTGATATTCTCCGTTTGAGTCCTTATGTTGGAAATCAACTAAAGGAAATTTTACCTAATCCATTTGATGCTTTTAGCGAGGATGAGGAAAAAAACGAAAATTGAGGGCGGCAATTAAAGGAGGTAAAGCCGAACCTTCTACTGTTTCCCTCATAATTGTATATACATTAGCAAAGGCTTTAGGGATAAGCCCCCTGCAAGTGTATGAGATGCCAGCCGATTTGGTTCTAAGTATGTTAAGCATTCATAAGATATTTGAAGAATTAAAGGCAGAAGAAATTGAAAAAGCCACTAAGAGTTTAAAGAGGTGAGAATAAATGGCAACGAATCAAGATATTGTAAATACATTAAGAGAATTAATAGATTTACAAAAAGGATATTCAAATGCCGTAAAAGAAACCTCAAAAGAATTAACTGCTCAAGAAAGAATTGCGAAAAGAAGAAATGAAAAAGCAGAAGAATATAATACTCGTTTAGGAAAAACAATTGCTACATTAACTGCGGTTGATGGAAAAATGGGTAAGTTCAAACGATTTTCATATGGTTTCTTACCAAAAGGTTTCTTTCGTGCGATGAACGCAACTGCTTCAAGTTTAGAATCAATAGATATTGCTGTTGGAAGAGTTAGAAAAGGAATAGAAAAAACTAGTAAAATAAAATCTTTGTTTGGTAGAACTATGACTATGGGTTTTAAAGATTTTGATAAAATGGGTTCTCAAATACGGGCGGCACAAACTGCTCAAGAAACTTACTATGGTAGAAGCACTAGTGCCGCATTTAATCGTAGAGGTAGACAATATTACATGACCCCCGATGCCGCAGAAAGGCAAATGATTGGTCGCCAAAAGGCTGAAAAAACACTTAGAAGAAAAAGAGCATTAGAAGTAGGCGGAATGATTACTGGAATAAGAAAAAGAGAAGAACCTCTAAGTTTACAGAATATGAAAAAAGCGGCAGTTAAATTCTATGAAGGAATAAAAAATACTGATTGGGGAAAGATTATAAATTTAACAAAAAAATATGTCATACGGGCGGCAATTCTATTTACAGGTGTAGTCTTTAGAGCCGTTGGTATAGTAGTTCTTTTGTATATGCTATTCAAAGGATTTTGGCCACAAATCAAAGAAAGCGTGATGGCCGCATGGGAAGCAATAAAGCAAGTTGGGATGATTGCTCTCGCTGGATTAAATATGGTTTGGGAAGGATTAAAAGGAGTTTGGAATGCTTTCTTTGGAGATGGCGATTTAGTTTCTTTAATTGATAGTTTATTAACAATTGCTGGTGGATTACTTATTTTTGCTGGAGGTCTTGTAATAACTGCCTTGACTGCTGGATTAGTTTTGCTTGGTGGCCTACTTATGGAAACGGGCGCAAGATTACTTACCTTTTTGGGTAATTTTTTCAGTAAAACAGGGTCTTTGGTGAACAAAATCGCTACTACTATTGCGGCTATTCTTGGAGTCGTTATGTTTATTGTTTCGGGCGCATGGGCGGCAGTAATTGCGGCCGCTATTGGATATTATGTCGCTAAGAAATTTGCAGGATTTTTGGGCTTCCATGCTGACGGAGGAACAGTTACTTCTCCTTTACAGATTGTTGGTGAGCGTGGCCCTGAAATTGCCGCTTTACCGAGAGGAACTAAAGTTATGACAAATACTCAATCAAAGAATATGGTTGGTGGAAATACTTTCAACATTACAATTAATGCTAGAGATACTTCGGATGCGGAATTAAGAAGAGTCGCTGATAAAATAGGACAAATGATTAACGGTAAGATTAACAGAACTACTTCTTCTAGAACATTAGGTGCGTGATTAAATGCGAGAATTCTATGTTTATTTAAAATTGAAATCTTTTGATGGAACTGATTTACAATTAGATACAATTCCATTAAGAGCGAATTCTGTTAGCATTTCAACAGATAAAACAATCCCCGATTTCCCTATTCCTTTAAGTGGTTTAACTACTGGAGAATCAGTTACATTGGCTTTAGATTTAGGTATGTCAAGTAAAAGAGTTTCAATTAGTGGATTTATTAACGCTACTCCTCTAAAAAGAAGCCATACTGATTCCGAATCAAGAACTTTTACTGCACATGAAATTGCACAATTAATTGCTTCGGGAGTTGATTCAACAGGTGCGGCAGTAAATCAAGCATTGGATGAATTAGTGGTTTTAATTCCTTCTTATGTTGATTCTAACTATGCTTATAGAAGTGGGGTTAATACTTTAAAACCAACATCAACAAGTGAAGCAGATACTCCTCTTATTCCTTTTACTTTTAGAGCGAGAGGAAGTAGCAATGATAAAGATAACAAATATGTTCCTATTTCATTTGGCTTTCCCGATACAACAACTGCTACTGGATTGAAAGGATATATTCGTTCTTTTAGTGTAGACTTTGCGGCAGATACAGTGGAACTTTCTTTTAGTATGGAGTTTGTTGTGGCGACTGTTGTTCCTTGAGGTGGCTAAATGTATTCAATCTTTACAGGAAATCAGCGTTCTCTCGTATTTCCTGTAATGTGTAATGGATTCGCAACTATTGATTATAGTGCCAATATTCCCGATGCTAATTCTCCATCTATTACTAGCGATGAAGCGGCATATGGAATTTGGGTTCATGAAGGAGATTTTACTTTTGAAAGTGTAATTACTCCATATGATATTAATGGCTATGGAACATATGATGCCTCAAGAACTCCTCCAACTATTACTGCTTCAAAGAAAATTATGCCAGCATTAGGCCAATCTGTCTACGATGCTGGAAATGAAGGAAACTATGAAAGCGAACTATATCTATCAAGAGCGAATCGCTTGACTCATGAAATGATGATTTTTTACAGTAGTGATTTTCAAATTAGCCTAGTAAATACTTCGCTACACAATGAAAATCAGCCAGCAGAATACAAGATTAGAGTTAGAATAAGATTAGGAAGCACAACAGAAATTATTGATAGTGATACTGTCATTAGTTCCAACATTACTAGAAACTATACTTATAGTGGAGTGGCTGGTTTCAATCAAGATGGTAAAATTAAATATGATAGTTCGGGTCAAACAGTTACATCAGTAAGTGGCTCAACTCTTGTGGTGTCAAGCACTAGTGATTTCTACGCTGGTTTAGAATTATTTTATCGCAATGGGTGGGATTATTTGAGCATGGGAAAAATTGTTTCAGTAGATTCGGCCACAGACCTCACCATGTCGGCTAATGTAGATACTTCTTCAACTGGAACTGTATATGTTTATGATGCACAAGACCCTCTCTACATCAACAATTTATTTCATATTGCCTGTTCTTGGAGTGATACTTATAAGACCTTGAATATTTATTTTAATGGCCTACTCGTCAAGACTGCTACTCATTCCCAAACAGATACCTTTACTTTTGCGAGAGAAGATTTCTATATTGGGGCTAATGGTCAAGGGGCGAATGGGAGTGAATCAGCAATTACAAATAAGCAATTCATGGGAGAAATGCATGAAATGGCCATATTAAATTATACAAAAGACCAATTCGCAGGAAGAAATAATCTTCTTCCAAATTATGATAATACTCTTCTTTATCTTCGGTTTGAGGAGGTTGATTTGTAATGACATTATCTGTTACTCCTTCAAGATATGAAGCACCTACCAATCCTCAATTTTACTCTACTTCCGTTACAGATGGAAATAGAATATATACGGCAGTTGTTCCTAATGGAGATGTTTCTTTTACAGTTGAAGGATTTGGTGGTTCTGTTACAGAATATTCAAATCTTACTAACACCAAAGGATTTAGAATTAAATGTTATGATGCCTTAACTGGAGAAGGAATTCAGTTTAATCCATCAACTATTGACTTTGAAACATACGATTATTTTGTTTTAGTTTATTCGGATGACGATTATCAGCATCACTTTGCTAGAATTAAGGAAATAATCACAGAAGATGAAGAAGGAGATGCTTTTGAATTTGAACCTAAACTCGGAAATGAAATTCCAAAAAATACTAAGTTTATTATTTTTAAAGGGCCAAGTAAAGCAACAGATGTAGTTGCTATTTCATTAGGAATACTTCAAGATTCTACTAGGGCGCATCTAAGATATAGAATGTCATGTTCTAGGCCATTGTTTTATTTTTATGATGGATTGGATAAAGAAGGAGAACTTAATCATAATACTAAGTATTATGTTATGAGAGAAGATGGAACTGCTAACAGTTACACTCTTGATAATACAAAAGATGTAGATACTTTTAGAACAGTTCAAGACTTTGGCCAAACAATTGTAGATTATAGTAAATATTCTTTAAGAGTTACTTTAACTGATACACTAAGAACAATAGATGTAGAAAGTGGAGGAAATATCACTCTAAATGAAGGCGGAACAATGGTCGCAGATAGAACAGACTACAATCAGTTTCTACCGAATGCTAGAAGAGATTCCGATGATGACATTACAACAAGAGTTTATACTGGAGAACAAAGATATTTGCACTACGATTATTCTCCTCTTAGGGCTAACTTTACCTATGGGGTATATACACATCAAACTTATGATTCAGTTAATGGAAGAGGTGGATTTTCGGAAACTAAGATTGTAGATACCTCAAGAATTCTACAAAAGAAAATTACTGAATTCACAGACTACAAAGTTAGACATATTGTTCATAGAGCAAACATAGATGATTGGTTTGCACTTGAAGCAACATTTAGTAGTGACGCAGGTTCTCATGTATTTACTTTTGATACTACTTTTGATTTAGATGGTTTCATTAATGTTGGAGATGAATTAAAAATTGATAGCCGAATTTACATTGTTCAAACAATTGGTTCGTTTAGTGGTTTTTCGCAAACAATTACAATGAGAAATAGAAGCCGTTTAGAAACTGAGTCTATTTTAACTTCGGGATATTATACTCCTACTTCTGAAGCAATTGTTTATAGAAGGTGTTACAATTTTACAGATAAAACATTAATGGTTGATTTTGACCTTATAGATAACAGATATTCTAAATTAAGCGTTTCTTTTTCTTCGCTTAATATGACAGAATTGTTTGCTACGGTTTCTGCCGTAGATGCAAAAAGAAAAATGATTACTTTGGCTTTTGATGGAGATTCATATTATGATGACCCATTAAGATACGCTTTAGGACAATTTTTAATTCATGTAGAACGGTTTAATGGTGAGATTGAAAACATTTCAAGTAAGAAAGAGAATGGCCAAACTGTTTTTGAAATTAAAGGAAGAGATAAATTCAATAAATTGATTTCTCCAATTGTGAATCTTAATAGTTTGTTTAGTGAAGATATTGTTTATTCTAGCAATAGTCCATATAACAAATTAGGGAATATCAAATCCTCTAGCACATATAGTATTGCATTAGGGGCAACTACTTTAGCAACAGGTGCTAGTGGAAGTAATTTTGATATTCTTCCAGCCGTAGGAGATAACTTATTTACTGCTAATGGATATATTGGAAAGGTGACTGCTGTTTCTGCTGACCCGATAATTTTAACTTTTACTCCTGCAATTACAGAAGCAAATAGCGAAGCAATTTATGTTGAAACAGAAAAGAACTATGTATTTACAAAGGCTCTAGGCTCTAGTTCGCTGGCTAATGCTACTACCACTTCTTTAACAGGTTCAGCAAATAAAGGAGTTTTCTTTACGGCAGGAAATGAAATATCTTCTGTTGATGGTTCGGAAGGTAATTCGCTAACAGGAAGCAGTAGTAACACTCATCCAAAGGCAATAGGCTACTCAATAACTCACCCAAATTCAATTAGTGAAGATTTTTCTTTCCAAGCGAAATTGACTGATGAATTTGGTGGAAGTGCTGATTCGGATTTTGATACTGTAAATGCTTTAATTGATTTTGAAATTGTTTCTATTTCTCAAAAAAATAATGTCAATGTTATTGAATTAGCCCCATATGTTCCAGTTACTTTAGGAAGAAAAGTAGAATATTATGATTATACTGATGAACAAACATTTACTTCGCATGGAACAATAAGTTATATTGGTGGCTCTCCTCCATGTTTACTTCATTTAACTAATTCTTCTGCATATACTTTAAAGGTAGGAGAGGCATTATATGTAGGTTCTTCTAAAACATTTATAGGCAAAATATTATCAATTCATAGTTTCACTACTTCTTCTGTGATAGTTAAAATATTTTTAGATAGAACAATTTATAATTATGGTATTGGAGATGAAATTTTTTCTTCTAATAAAGTAATTACTGATTTAGCAGTAATTAATGGGGCGCACTTATGGGGAGGAAAAATATTAATTCACCCACATTTAAATTATACTAGCGATGGGTTAGTTCCATTTAATGTAGAAAATACGGTTGGAAGCGGAGATTATAATTCTAAATACGGACAAATGTATTATAAACCCGTAAGTAGTAGTTTTGGTAAATTTAATTTAAACTTACCAATAGTTAAAGCATCTAACAAACAAATTACTAAATTTTACATTAATAATAGTGCGTTAAATTATCTATATCAATCTTATCAATTTAAACCGAATCTAAGTTCTAATATCATATCATTTGGTCAAACAGACTCTTCTTATAGAACTCTTCCTTTAGATTATAGAGGAATAGGTAGTCCTTTTGGATATAATATAGCGACTTCTTTGATTCATCAAAATGAATATAATAACCTACCACTTAGAAATTCTGGAGGAGATGGAGGACTAATATTTTATAATAGTAAATTTACAGATATAGACCAATCGGCCAGTAGACTATTCATGTATGTAGTTGGAGATTTACTGCCTTATTCTTCTTTAAGAAAAGATAGTTTAATGTCGGGCAATAAAACAATAAATAACTACGATTTGTTTTTATTAGAAAATAAAAAAGCAACAGACTCTTCAATTGAAGGAGGAAATAGATTACTTTTGAAAGATAGTAATTTTCAATCAATTTCTTTCAATACTGATACTGATATATCTACATTGAAAAGATTTGGATTAATGCGACTTACAGAAATTTGCTTTGATTCACTTTATAATCAAGTAAATCCTGAAAAACCAATATTGAAAAAATATGGAACAAATTATTCCTCTTATATTACCTCTTCTTCTATTACAGATTTAGGAGGAATAGTTTCTATTAGTGGAACGAGCATTGTATTTAGTGGAACTGTTTCTTTAGTTAATGGAGATAAGATTTGTGATGAATATGGTAATTTTATAGGAACGATTGATAGCGGTTCGGGAACAACATATACTCTTCAAGCAGATGGATATTTGACGAATGGCGGATTAGCGGCTTTAAATGCTATTAAAGTAGAAGCACACGGATATACACATCAAATATATGGAAGAAATGAAGTGGATTCTTTATTTGAATTAGATTGGGGGAATATTCATCCATTAAAGGGTGCGGTTGTTCCCGAAGATTCGGCTTTGGGGGGAGACACTTCCGATGAAATATATATTGCTAATGGTGGCACAGTTTCGCAAACAGACCAAGAAATTTATTTGTCCTTTGCATTAGAAGCCAGTAGTTCACCAATTAGTTCTTATTCTATAATCGGTGGCGGAAATAATGCTGATTTAAAAGTTATTTTGGACTATTGTAAAAACCAACAATCGCATGAAGGACTCATAGGAGTGGCATTAGATAGATATGATATTGAAAATGGTGGTAAGCATCCATTGGTTGAAGGAAATACAACTCAGGTATTAAAGGACTCAAAAGCCAATAGTGTTGGAAATGTGGAATTACCAGTATTAACCTCCGACTATCATTTCAAAGAATATAAAGTTCCTATTTCTGCTTCAACTAGTTCTCCAAGTAATACTAGCGATGATTCTAAAAGCGCAGATGGAGCATATATGGTGTTTAAGCCTAGATTATGGATTGGAACTGCTTCAAATGCAACAATAAAATCATCAAATGATAATTTAAATAAAAGCACTATTAATATTAATCCTAGCGGTGGATATAGTAATGGATTTTTACAATTTATTGATTTGACTGGTTGCTATTTGATTCCCGAAGATGGAACTAATATTGATGGTAGCGCAAAAACAGGCGGAACTCAATATCAAAGAATTTCTATGACAGATGTAATCCCTAGTGATTTAATTTATATTTATTCACATGAAGTTAGTGATTCCGATGTGCATGACCACCATCTTATTACTGATGTGGGTTTAACTAATAATACTGCATATAGAATTCTACAACCAAATGAGGTTTGTTTTTACGACTTTATGCCTAAAGACATTTACATCAATATGCTACGACCTTCTTATACAAAAAAGGCTAATAGAAATGAAACTTATAATATCAATAAAGGCTATTTTTATAGAGATGGAACTGATAATGGAAATGAATTGACTTTAGACGAAGGAGTTCTTTCTATGTTCGTGCCAATTGATACTGATAATATTAATGGAGAAAGCAGAATGGTTGTTATCAATACTGATGAGTTTCATGACAATATTTTACCCGAAGGAGAACATGGATTGTATTTTAGTGATGGAGATAATTCTAGCAAAGTAACATTATCAGTTAAAAAACATGATACTAATAACCATTCAGTTGTTTTTTCAAAATTATTAAATTTAAATGGTATAGTTTCTGTTTCCGAACCATTTACTGTAACTTCTAATTCCGAATTAAAGATTAATCCATCAAGAGCATGTATTGGAACAACCGCTACTGTTTGTTTAGAAGCAGAAGATTTAATCAACGAATTATTTGAACAAAATGGAATTGATTTCTCAATTCCAGAGAATACTGATTACCCTCTTTATTTAGCACCTAATTTCAAAGGCGTAGATTTGTATGCGGCAATTCGCTATATTATGGAAAGGAAGGATATGGTTTTGAGAGAAGAAAATGGAACTTTTTCTATTACTCAAGATAATGATTCTACTCATTATAGTAATATTATTCTTAATGATACTGATAAATTCAAAATATATGAATTTGAAAAGGCCACGACTTTATTTGACTTCTACAATGACATTATTGTTTATGGTAATACTCACAAAGCAGAACGCAAAGATTTGAGAAGTGTTCAAAAGCGAGGAAGAAAAACATTAGAACATCACGATAAAACTTTACTAACTCAAGACGAAGTAGATAGAAAAGCCATTGAATTACTTCGCCTACATACTACCTTTAATCAAAAATTAATTATGACTGTTAGCCACGAAGGACTTTCTCAATTAAGGGCTGGAGATATTATCAATGTTGAAATTAAACAAGAAAACATTGAGTTAGGGCAATACATGGTTCTTCAAATAGAGCATGAATTAACAGGTCTTATGAAATTAGAATTAGGTAGATATTCAAAACAATTATCGGATTTGTTCTCGGAATTACTTGTCACTCAAAAGCAAATCAATTCCAATTTGAGAAATGAAACCTTCAATGAAAAGAGCGTAACATACAACTTTTTAGATACCATCAATATCAAAGAACTACGCCTGTTGATTCGTAAGCGACAAGCAATTGGTGGTTTTACTCTAGGCTTTAGTGAAACGCTAAATACAGGTGATAACCCATTAGGATTTGATGGGGGAACAATCACCATCACGGATTTGTATGAGGAGGATTTGGCTTGATTACTGATGAATTAAAAGAGGCAATAGCGACTTATTTAGCAACTGCCGCTAGTCCGTATATTGATAGTGCTAAAATTGGTTTGGGTGGCAATTCCACAAACCCTACTTCTACTGATTTAGATGTAGAGATTGCTGGAGTAAGCCCTTCCATCATTCGTTCAAAATCAGACATAAATGTAATTGAAGTAAAATTATCTGTTAGTGGAACATATATTCAAGGAAAGGTTATTCGGGAAGCGGGGCTTTTTAATTCAACAGGCAATATGCTTCAAAGAGTAAACTTTGATGGAGTCGGCCCATTTTCCACAGATGAAACACTAGAGATTTTTATTATCATGGAGGTAGAATGATATGGTAACAAACCCAAATTTTTTCGGACAAAGCACAACTGGAACGCCTAATCAAATTGAAGATGGAGTAGATTTCCCTCATACTGGTTTAATCAAAACATTGGCTTTGGGAATGAAAGGCAATTATGTCATTAATGGATTTGATATTACTCCTTCATCGGAAACTGCGGGAACAGTTTCAACTGGAACTATTATGAGAGATGGCCAAGTAATTAGCATTAGTGGTGGCTCTCCTCCATATGCAATTACATTAGATACTACATATACAAATGGCTATCATTTATTAGTTGTTGATTCTTCAAATACAGTTGTTGTAAGAAATCCTAATTCACCTACAATTGGTGCTGATAAAGTTCCAGCATATAATGATGGAGATGTAATTATTGCAGTTTTAACTCATACTGGCGTTAATCCATTTGATATTCAATATCTTACTGTTAGTAAAACCAAAAACAGTTTAAGCATTGGAGAAGGAAGTGGAACATATAGCGAAGAAATGTCTATTACGAGCGATGGAACTGATGTTACTTTTACAGGTTCTACAAATACAAATATGGACTTTACACCTTCGGGAAGTGGGAAAGTAAGAATTACGACTGGAGATTTAGAGGTTCAAAATGGAAACTTTGAAGTTCCTAATGGTTATGCTGAAATTACAGTTGTTGAAAGCATTACTGATGGAGGAGGCGCAGGATTAAGTGCTGGTGCGCCAGTTTATCCAACCAATTACTCTTCGGGAAAAATTACAGTTCAATTGGCTGATGCTACAATTTCAGCAAGTAAATATCCTGCTATTGGATTAGTCTATGATACCATTACTGCTGGTGGGAATGGTAAAGTGGTTGTTCAAGGATTAACAGGAGATATTTCTGCAACTTTGTTTGATGCAGGTTCTTATTCCGAAGGTGACATTATCTATCTTTCACCGAATATTGGAAAACTGACTAATACTCGCCCAACGGCTGATGCAGACGCAATTCAAAACATTGGAAGAATTGTTCATCTTTCTACATTTACTGCTGGTTCTTCGGGAACGGCTAAGATTCTCGTTCAAGGTTCGGGTCGTTCAAACGATGTAACGAATGATGGTTTCATTACTACAAATGCTTCTTCTATTCCTTCCGCTAGACAAATTACTGCTGGAACTGATATTAGTTTCACAGATGCAGGGGCAGGTTCAACTTTAACTATTGATAATACTTCTACATTAGATTCTGTTACTACAAGAGGGGCAACTACTGGAAATGAAATTAGTGTTGGCACTACCACGATTACAGGGGCTTTTTTACCACAAAAAATAGGAACTTTAGATGCTGATGCAACAGTTATTGTTAATTATGCAGATGCTAGTCAAAATGCTACTGCAAATAGATTTACTTTGCCATCAGCCGCAATTAACGATGGAAAAATACTTTTCATTAAAAATTTAAATGCGACTACAATCATGGAAATTTTTACTTCCGATGTTTTTGAAAATGGTGGAGTAAGCACAGATTCAAGATATGTTAGTCCAACTACATTAAATCTAAAACCATATCAAAGTATTATACTACAAGCCCTTACTGATTCTACAATCATCCCTTTAAGCCCAACTCCTACAACTTTAGCATCGGGATGGTATATTCTTGATAGCGATGAAACAGGAAGTGGAGGTATTGCTAATGTTGTTGATGATACTTCCCCACAATTAGGTGGAAACTTGGATTTAAATTCACAAGACATTACAGGAACAGGTGATATAAACATTACAGGAACAATTACTGCTTCTTCTACTATTACTACTACTTCTACTATTAGTGCCGCAACACTTACTGCTACTAAATTAGATACTGATACTAAATCAATATCATCAATACTAACTTCTGCTGATGCTGGTAAATATCTTTTTGTTGATGCAAGTGTAACAATTACTTTACCCTCCACTCATTCCGCAGGTGAACAATATACTATTTTAGCGAAAGGCGTTAATGTAACTTTAGATGGTAATGGAAACAATATGAACGGTTCAACATCAACAATTACAATTACTGCATATAATGGTGTAACTTGTATTTCCGATGGAACAAACTGGATTGTATTAGGTGCGTGATATTTTGTATTGTTCTATTGCTGGCTCAAATGCCGAAACAAAAGCGAATGCTTTTACTTTATCCGAATTAACATTACATTCGGAAACAACAGTATCAGTATCAAGCGTAGTTACAGAATTAGATGTAAGTCCAACAGATATTGTTTTGGCTTTAGAGCAATCAACAGATACTATGGCGGCATATACCTTTACAGGAACATTACCTTCTTTTACTTCTACTTCTGCTACATTATCAGTAAGTGGAAATAACCCAAGAGGTTCTTGTTTTAATAGTGATGGAACAAAATTTTATGTTACTGGAACAGATGCTTATATTCGTGGATATGATATACCCCTTCCTACACCACCTACACCTAATGTCAATGCTTATAATATTAGTTTGGCTAGTATATCAAGTTCTAAAAGCGGAATTGGATATGGCGGTCAAGGTTTGTTCTTAAAACCCGATGGAACAATTTTGTATGTTGTTGAATCTGCTAATGTTAGAACTTTAACTTTAACTACGCCTTATGATGTTAGTTCTTACTCTTCCTCTACAACAAGTATTTCTTCAGTTGTAGATAGTGATGGTGACACAATATCGGGATTAACTGGAATTAGATTCAATAATGATGGAACTAAATTTTTTGTATGTTATCGGAAATCTCAAGGAACATATGTTACAACTGCGAATCGTGCTAAGATAGCAGAATTCTCTCTATCAACTCCCTATGATGTTAGTAGTTATACTTTCGTATCAAGTATGGATTTTGGACTAAACATCGGAATACAGGTCGCCCCCGACACTACTACGCTTCCTGCTGGTTTCGCATGGAATGCTAACGGAACTGCCCTTTTTGTAGCGGGTGTTCATCAAGATACAACACAAAGCGCAGTTAAAGTTCTAATGTATTCGTAAAGTTTATTTTATACACTTACTTGTGCCGATTGTGAGAGTTTCCATCTATGAAGTAAGTCCGAGAGATGGCCTCCAATCTCTACCACATTTTATCCCTACTGAACTCAAAAAGGAATTTATTTCTTCTTTGTATGAGGCTGGATTCAAAGATGTAGAAGAAACGAGCATGGCTCATCCTAAATTAGTTCCGCAAATGGCTGATGCTCAAGAAGTATTCCAACGAGGCGCAGTCTTAGTGATGAACCGTAAAGGATATGAAAGAGCAATAGAAATGGGTGCTAAGAAAATAAACTTAGTATTTTCTCCATGTGAAACTTTCAATATGAAAAACATGGGTAAAACCCGTAGTGAAATAATCTTAATGTATAAAACATTTTTAAATGTGCCAAAGAAAGATGTTAGAGTTTATATCTCAATGGCTTTCGGTTCTCCTTATTCTGGTAAATTTGACAAAAAATTAATTAGAAATTGTATTAGAGATGCTAAGATGTTTGGAAATACAGTTGTATTTGCTGATACTGTTGGTTGTGGAACTCCTAAACAAGTTAAGATATTTGCACAAATAGCAAAAGAAGAAAATATGCGGTGCGCTTTACATTTACATCATAAAGGAGATGAAGATAAAGCAATTGAATTAGTAAAGGCTGGACTATTTGCTGGAATAAAACAATTTGATTCTAGTTTGGGTGGATTAGGAGGTTGCCCTTTTACTGAAAATAGCGGGGCTAATATTTCTACTGAAACGCTAGTTAAACATTTAAATTCTTGGGGATTCAGTTGTGGGATAAGTCCTAGCGATTTAGTTACACCAAAAAGATTAGTTTCTAAGATATTAGAGATACAAAGCCAACCGCTTTTAGTCTTATGAAATTTTGACCTAAAAAAAATCCAAAAAAAATTAGGGGGGAGAATCCTAAGACTCTCCCCCCGTTTTTCTAACGAAGTTAGTTTTACTAGACCAAATGCCACCGCATTCTCTACACTCCCAAAGTTTAACTTGGTCACTAGAACCAACATAAAATCCTTGTAGACGCTTTGCCAAACTTGGCTTTTTACAATAAGCGCAAATCTGTTTCAATGTCATTTACGCCTAACCTCTTCTTTACCAATAAGGCGATTCATGTATTCTTCAACGGATTCCTCCGTGATATTAGAACCACCGAATGCGGCAAAAAAGAGAAGCATAAGTGTAATAAGAAACAGAAGTAGCCAAAACCATTCCCAACCTGTCATCACCAATCAACCTCCAAATCCACAAACTTTTCACCATTAATAGAAAACGCTTTTACAATTCCGTTTTCTTTTCCATAATTCCACAAATCATAAACTAATTGTGTATCTTTCATACAATACTCAACTACTTCATCATATTGACCCATTTTCCATAACTTAGGTGCATCAGCACTATCCATTAATTTAAAATCATTCATTGTGCATTTTACCAAATTCTTTAATTGAAATCTTTCTCCATGATTCTTTAAAAGAATCTTAGAAGTGTCAATATATTGTTCTTCTTTCAAGAATTTATTAATACAGAAAATATCCATTGAATCTCTTAGAACAGGCAAATCAAAGGCCGCTAAATTATGACCTAATAATAAGCCACCTTTTTCAAAATGGTCATCTAAATCATATTTTAATTCACTAAGAGATTTAATGACATGCCCCGACTTTGCGAAATTACTTACAGGTTCATCAACATAAACAGTTCCAGTATTTCCATCCCAAGTCGCTACGGTTGAAACTTGAAACATATGGGTATTTGAAAAACCGCCTATGTCATGCGACATATTTTTTGTTTCAATGTCTAAGGCTAGAACAGACATGGTGGTTATTCACCCGACCATAGTTTAGAAACTTTTTCCTGTTCTTTGTCTACCTTCGGCTTTTCTTCTGTGACAATTGCTCTCTTAAGGAACACTACAATGTTTGACCCTGCTACTGTTACCATAGAAGAACATTCCCATCCATCCTCTCCATAAGTGTTTAGCGTTTCAATAATTACTTTTGGCCCTTTCGTTACATCAAATACTAAATATGTGTTTTCCCACTTCATTCTATATCCTCTCCAATCAATCGTATGTATCTATACTTTCCATGTGTCTTTTCATCAAACTTATGTTCAATTTCTTTAAAATGCCTGTAAATCTGTGCTTTTGATTTTCCTGTTTTCTCAATCATTTCTTCTAGGAATTTGCTTTTATGAGTATATCCCTCTTCATCTTTTTCTGTTTCATCGTAAATTGTCATGAATTGAGGCTCAAGTGATTTTTCAGCGATGCTCGCCTTACGAACCTTTAGGCTCTGTTCAAGCCAAGAAACCAGACTGATATAACACTTCCTCATAATAATGGCCGCTTCTCGCACATGCTGGCCAGTTACTAAGAAGCGGGAGTCTTTATCTTTAATGTTGAGACTGCGAGCAATACAAACTAATACGCTCATCTTTGTCAAATTGACCATCAATCGTGTAGTAAAGTTGGAAGCCAACTCAGCAACTTCTTTGCGACTCTTTGTTAGTTCGGCTCTCATATTCTTATATTCAAGAATCAAGTTAGCATTGAATCCGTCAGCAAAACGAATCGTCTTAGTAGCATCTCCACCCATTTCTTCATGATGTGTCTTTAACATAGTATAGATTTCTATGAGAGCATTGACATACTTATCAATGGGTTGATTAACTTCTTCAATCGTTCCAACCTTTGCTAATTGCTCAAGTCTCATTTGATGTTGAATGTGGTCGGGAACATCAACAACATACATAACCATCCTTTGAAGCACACCCTTTTCAGCAATCACATTGTTAAGATTGGGTGGAGGATAAGTCATAGCCAATACTGAACGCTCGGAATAGCAGTTTAGGATTTGTCCTCCAAAACTTTGTAGGGCTTTTGAAATAACCCAAGATTCGCCAGCGAGAGTATTCATTAGTGTGTTTAGATAAACAATTGAGTTCTCTTTGTGTTGGCTTTGCTTAAAGATACCCGAATATTCAAATTCATCCCAATGGGCTAAACCACTTCCTTCAAGGAGTCCAGCAACTCTTTCATATGACTTTTCTCCTTCTTCATCAATTTCTTGATTGTAAGTTCCTAAAAGAACAGAATCAGTATAATCAGTAACTCCAAAAATATCAAATCTTCTTGGCATAATAAGTCCATCAATAGGAGATACCAAATGAGGATGATTGTTTGTGGCATTTATTCTTTCAAAAGTTCTAGACGCAACTGGCCCTACAAAGTTCCAAAGCGTAGATTTTCCTGTTCCCGAAGTTTGAATCCAACAAAAGTGTATTCGGGAATCTTCACGGTTTCTTCCAGTTGGAATAGTCACAAAGTCTTTACAGACTTGTCCTAAAATTGTAAAGAAAGACATTGCGGCAGGTATTTCATTATAGTGAGATACCTTAGCGGCATCTGCTTGAAACTCCGCTACAATTTTTGGTAGGTCTTCGGTTAAGGGTTTAGCAGTTTCTTCAACTACTTCCCAATCTTCTTCGTTTATTTCATATTCGCTATATTTACTCATATTTTCACCTTTTCTTCGGATTGAAGTGTAGATAGAATCCTTTTGGCTAGGGTTTCGCCAATTCCATCTACGGCCTGTATTTCAAATACAGAGCATTCACCTATTTCCATAATAGAACCAAAAGTGTCTATTAGGGCTTTTGCCTTTTTATAGGAAACGCCTTTGATTCCAGTTAATACATCTAATCTCAAATCATCTGTTGTTATTCTCTTAAATACTTCGGGTCTAATTACTTCTCTTTTCATTGGTTTTATTTTACAAATAGAAGTTATAATCTGTGCCGCTTCTTCTTCATTAGAAACCCAAAATGGTTTAGCATCAGTATCTAAAGTAATTCTACCTATTGCACCTAGAAATTTATTCCTTAGCATTATTGCTCTTGAAGCAATTGGCATTTTACTATCAGCATTTTCAATAACGGCCATGATTGCTTCATCAATTGAACCATATATGATAACGATGCAATGATTGTAATGTCTATCCATATTATCTAATTGAGTCCAAATCCGTTTAGACATAACAGACCCTAAAAAGTCAATAGAAGATTTTGCTTCAAAACAAACATCATCAAAAACATAGTCACCGATTTCTAACCATCTTTTATCGGTTTTAATATTGAGAGCCTTTGCCTGTTTTTCTACAAGAGAATATAACTTAGACTTCTCAGTTTCTCTACTATCAATAATTAACATATTCTCACTCCTTTGGGTATCTCCAACACTTACCTACGCAATATCCATCGGAAATCAATTTACCGCAAGAAGGAGTATTGTAATTACCATAAACTGTAAACTTGGCATGTTTTCTAGTAGTAGATTCATCCCAATCCAGCCACACATCTTCTTTCTCTCCAAAGACGACCTTTAGTTCTTCTACAACTAGATTCAACACCTTTTGCTTATCCTCCATTGTTTTCAAATTTTGATTGAGGCTTAACAAATCCCGATACCATGCTACTAGATAGGCTCTTGAAATGTGTGCTGGATTTTCGCTCATTGTAGCATGATATAGGCAGGGAAGTATGGGTAAAGTTCCATCGTGGCTAGGAACATCAACTTCTCCTTCTATGTCTTCAATAGGCGGTGCTTCGGGAAATATCACTTTGATTGAACCCTCCTTGCGATAGGGGATAGTGCGGGGGTATTTAGCCAAAGTGTGTAAAGTGGCTAAACCATTCTGTAAATCCTCGTAAAAGAGAGGGATGCAATAGTAAGGATTTCCATTTTCATCCCTTGATGAAAGATTCACGGTATTCGGCACTCTACGCAATCTGCTAATTTGTCCTACTCTATCATCTAAAGTAGAGTTAGTTCCTAACAACGATTTGATTTGTTTAAAGAATACCTGTATGTTGCGAATTGATTGTGTTCTTTCACCTTCAATAAAAAGGTGAAAGCCTCTACCCGAAAAGAATAGAGAATGTTCCCAATCATTTTCTTTTACATAATCCATAACAATACATACATCATTGAATGCCTCTTTTAGAGATTCATCCTCATGTGCATCAAAATCAAGAAAGACTCTATTGATGATAACTGAATGTTCCATCTTTGCATTGTCGCTAAACTCATCAAAATCATAAACCGTTGTGTAGACATTGGTTTTATTATTTTGAGTTTGAACAAACTCAAGATATTCATTCTTCGTTTGAACTATCTTTCTCTTCATCTGTGGTGCGTTCTTGATGTGACTCCCCGCCCACACTTCTCTCGGAAACTTCATTTTTATTACCTCCAAAATTTACAGTTGCGCTTTCAAGCATATTTCTAATTGTTCCTGCTACTTCTCCTTGAATATGTGCCATTACAATTTCACGGAAAGCATCTTCTAAAGTTAATCCTACATAGCCATCATTGATTTTAGTTTCTCTAGCCAATTGAAATCTTTCAATTACATTCATTTCAGAATAAACTTCTTGAGATAAAGAACTAATAGTATTTTTAAGATTGGAAATCTCAGTAAAAGACCAATTTTTATTCAATACCTTAGTTTTTATTAATTCCTCTATCATAATTCACACCCATGTATCATCTTGCGCTCCGTCACAAATACCAAAATAAGAACAATGAGCGCAGGTTTTGTAAAAGAACTTAGTTGGAAAATGTTCTGTTTCGTAGGCTTGAATTAATTTAGCAATGTTATCCTTAACAGAAGTCATTGTTCTTTTCTTAATTTCTTCAACATAGATATAATTAGAAACAGGGTAATACCATCCCCAATGACTTACTTTCATATCTCTCGTTAATCCATTCTTTTCAAGAACTTCATCGGAAGCCTGTTCAATAAGCAATTGATAGAAAGCCATTTCTTGACGCATTGAACTTGATTTGTAGTCTTTCCAACCTCCAGTTTTAAACTCAAAAGGAATTAGATTACCATTCTCAATAAAGATGCGGTCAATAATACCTTGAATATGAATAACATAATCCTGCTTCAATGGATATTTTTTACTTATATCTTTAGGAATAGTAATTTCAGCATCAAATTTACCTTCATTTACAATTGGTAAAAACTCATGAACTTTATCTTCACTTCTAGCCTCAATATATCGTTGGGCTTCAAACGCCGCAACAGTCATTGAAACATCAAAATAATCATCAATAGGAAAAAGTCCTGTGCAATAATCAATGACTTCATCAGCAGACATATTTTCTGCTTTCTTAAGGTCAAATTGATTAAAGAAGTTCTCACGATGATTGTGAAGAACAGTTCCTTTTCTCATTGCTTCCGATTGGTCTTGAGGCAATCGTTGAATATACCCAAAGTCATATTTCTTAGGACACCATTCATGCGCCCCCAAAGAAGATTTAGTAATCTTCAAAATTGGCTTACTTGGGTCTTCATATGCGCTAGCATCCCATTGATAGGTAAACTCTCGCATTGATTTAATTCTCGCTTCATATCTTTCATCTTTATTCATTTATTTTCACTCTCCTATGTGTTCCACATCTGTTTCCATCAAAGTCAGCCCAACTCTTACATCTTTCATTTGTAGAACCCGATATGGCTCTACATCTAAATTCATCGGGTGTAGGCTTTCTTCTACATACTGAACAGATTGGAGTATAATTTGGTTTGCTAGACTTATGCGGCCTAGCATTAAATTTACCTTCGCATAATATACAAAATACTGTTGCCATCAAAACCACTCTTCTAAACTCATTTGCATTGTTCCGTTTCTAATACCCGAAACCAACCAGCCCATAGCATTGTAAATTGGTTCGGCTTTCTTAATTACCTGTTCTGCATAATGTTCCCAATCGGGAGTATAATTATCAAAATCAGCATAAGTTACTCCAGCAACATATTCTACTTGTCTAGTTTCTTTAGTTAAAGGATGAATAAAAGTTTCATCTGTTTTTACCTTTAAATGCAAATAAGAATCTTCAAACTCCATATCTTTCTGTTGCCAACAATATACAATACCTGCTATTCCAGCAGAAATACTGGGTCGCTTATTTTCTAAAGTTTTAAAATTAGAAACAGATTCTTGACAAGGCATTGAATTCTTATTCTTCTTATAGCCACAAATTTTCTTATCCCCAATTAAATCCTTAAGATTATGCTTATGATTAAATCTACATCGTAGATTAAATCTATTTTCTTTAAGACGGCTTCTTTTAATAATTGACTCTAAAGGTATTTGTCCTTTCAAGGTTTCTTGAAAGATATTGTAAAGATGCGTGTTGATTTCCTTTTGAGTCTTTTGAGACACCCACATTTTTAATGCGTCAGTTTGAACTTGCTTTGCTAGTTTTGTTTCGCTAACTCTTTTAGCAGTAAACCCTGTCATTGTAAATTTAGGCTTATCTAAGAAAACATTATCTTCCCAAATAATCATTCCAGCATTTCTGTTTTTCGTAGTGCCAACGCCAAGAGCCGAATAAAACTTCTCAAATTCCAACACAACGGGATGTTGTTCAAGTCCGAGAACATTCGGGAACTTTTTCCTAACTTCACTTTGAATCACCTCTAATTTTTCTTTTGCTTCTTCAATACTATCTACTTGAACATAGATAGAATCAGTATGACCATAGACTACTTTCATCACATCACATCTGTAAAAATAATTCCTATTGGCTCATTCTTTAATTCAGCAATGGATTCTTGACATTCTCTAACTGCTAATCCAATTTTGTCTTCTTTATTCATATCAACATGAATAGCATTTATATCTTCTAAAACATCATCTAAATCATTTCTGATTTCTTTCAAAGAATTCAGTAGATTGTTGATTGTTTTCTGCAATAATCCAATTGTTATAGTTTGTTCTTTAATTATTTCTTCTAAATTCATAATATTACCACCAGTAATGTAATGATAGTTGCTATGTTTACAACATTAACCATCATTAATATTTTGTTGCTTCTTTTTACATTCTCCAGCAACTCGGAGAGAGTTTCTTGTGTTTCTTTTTGCACACTAATTAATTCATCTAAATTAAACATTTAATCACCTCATAACTTCTATTAACTTTGATTTAAAATCACAGTTTTTATTATTACATACAATTTGTAGTTTGTTTAAACCTGCTTTATTATCGCTAGCAAAATACACCTTGAATTCTTTTTCAAGGCATTTCGGACAAATATAGTTCTTCATTTCATAACTCTCCTCATTCTTAAAAAACAGGGATGACAAATACCCCATTCGGGATGAACAACATGCACTATGTCATAACAAACTTTACAATTATACATACTCATAGCCCCCCTCGCATCTCCTTTGTCTTAATAGACCAATTTTTATAAGATAAACCTTCTAAACAAATTCCCGTAATTAAGCCAACCACTCCATCAAGAGTCTCAACATTTAGTAATATTAAAAGAATAAAAAAAGACCAAATCCAATGATGAATATGATACTTTCCTATGATAATAGAAGAAACTCTTGGTGTAAGATATTTTGCTAATGAATAGCCTAATATCAAACCAATACTGTATTCAATCATATTTCCATCTCCTTCACTATCCAAGCCATTACTCCATAAATAGGATTCGCCCCTTTAATGCACCAACAAAAGAAACTTCTTTCGTTTTCTTCTTCATATTTCTCCTGTTCTTCTTTACTCCAACGATAAAGACAAGGGCGATAAAAAGGAATATCGCCAGTTTCTTTTTCTGCTTCTTGAAAAACAATATCTCCTAAACCTTCATGGGGCGGCAATTTATTCAGTTGCGGATTCATTCTTCCATCCCCTTTGCTACAAATGCCGCAGTTCTAATGGCTTCTCTCGCACTAGCAGTAATAGATGCGGCTAAATCAACATCAGCCCATCCAAACCCTTGAAATGCGACTATACCATAAAAGGAAGCCATTAATCTTTTAACTGCCATTTGATTATTATACCACTTTTGGTATTCACCAGTATTATTCTCTCTCGCTTCTCGCATTTTTTGTTTGTAGTCGTTTCTTAATTCCTTGAGTTCTAAGACTGCTCTAGGAAGAAGACCTAATTTATCAGTTTTGTAATAAAGCATCTTTTGCTCGGATGCAAGACTGAAATCTCTAGGAGTAAGAATATTCACGCCTAATTCTGTTGGCTTAGAGGATTTAGTTTCCCATGAGATATTTCTAGCAATCATCATACTCGGATAAAGACCAGCAAAATCAAAAGCGGCCACATTTAAATGAAGTCCTTGAGTTTGTTCACTAAGAGGGTCATAAATCATAGCCCCTTCATATTCTTCTCTAACTATATCTTTATTGCCAGTCGGTGCTTTCCAATCAGCATTACGCATGAAATAGATTGAACCCATGTGTGAAGCGTAGAAACATGCATCAAATGGCGCAACTAGAAGCCTTTGTAAAGAAATAATGGCCTCACTAGTAAAATTAGTTTCGTCAATTTTTCTTAGTAACTCTACATCTTGAAGCGCATATTGAAAGTAGGCTACTGAATCTTCTAGCCATGCCCTACGATAGAACTCATTAGGGTCTTCAAACTTAGTTTCAGCATGTTTACCTTCACCAAAAAGTGTTTGAGAGACATACTCTAAAGATAGAGAAGGCAATGTTCCTCTTTGAGAATCATTCCATTGTCGCTCAAAGGCTAAATCAAGATTCAATGTAATTCTACCACCGATAGGTTGCTCAATTGGAGAGTAGCCTTTTTCAGCATAGGCAAAATGATAGCCGTTGGACTTAGTAAATCCTTTAATCTCTCCAATTGGAGAGATTTTTCTAGCATCAATATCATGAACTACACATCTTTCTAATAATTTAGGCAAATCAAACTTTAATCCAAACCAAGCAATCAACATATCGGGGTCATGATTAACCATTAAAAACAGAAATCCATTAATCATATCTTTTTCATTTGTGAAACAAAGAAATTTAGTTTCGTAATTTTCAATAGACAACTCTTTGTAAATATCTCCACTAAATTCATTATTAGGACACCAAACAAATTGATAAAATGTTTTGGAATAGTTATCAAAAGTCACAATAGCAGTAATAGCCCCATCGTGTTCTCCTCCCTGTTGCCATTCCATATCCCAATACCATTTACGCATAGGATATTCATGAAGTGATTTTAATTCATCAACGCAATAGCGAAAATGATAAGGAACATCGGCTTCATATGTTTTAGCGTGTGCATCTTTTGCATTTCTATCACTATGCTTTTCATAATAACAACGAACTAAAGATTGTCCTTCTAAATTAACCCAATCTCCTTCAACATAAGTAAATTCTCCATCTAAAAATTTACTTATTGGATAATTCGTTGGTCTAGGCGCATTTGAATCAATATAGAAATAAGGAATAAAGTCATTAAATAGTTCTTGTTTCTCACCTTTCTCATTTCTCCAAGAAACATAGACTGTATTTTTATTTTTATATTTACTAATAATCATATTTTCAACCTTCTGTTACTACTGGTGCTTTTATTAACAATCTGTTATTTGACATAATTAAAACTGGAAATTCATCTTTTACAAAGAAATTAAGCACTTCACCTTTTCTAAATAATCTATGAAGAGGAGAAGTAAATTGAACTGTTGCCGCTTCTCCATGAGTATAGACTGCATTCATTGTTTCTTCATATCTGTTTTCTGTGCTTATACGGGAACTAAACTTTACTTCACGATTATCTGTAAAATCTAATCTATATGTTCCTGCTTTCACTAATTCCATAGATTGCATACATGATTCAAAATCATCGGAAGTTAAAGTAAAGACTCCTTCAAATTTACCTGTTCCAAAAGAAGGAAGTTCAGTTGGTGAAAGAGTATAAGTTACATCGCCTAAATTCTTATTAAGAGCATTATACATTGCTAAAGAAGTATTATCTAAAATAATAGGTATTGTTGCTTTCTTACTTCCCGAAGAAAGAGTAATAAAGTCAGTCACATGAAACATTGTGTTTTCGCCAAAGGTTTTACAGTAAGAAAGAATTTGTGAAACATCACAACAACAAGTTCCATTTTCTTCACCTTGAACAGTAGTATCTGCTCGGACTAGAAAGGTTGCATCTCCATTATATACTCTCAATAAGTTATCATTGAGAACAAAATAAACTTCTGTTCCTAAACTGCTATTGGAAAATCCATTTGAAGTAGAATATTTTCCCTTCATTTGAATGCTTTCAAGTAGTTCTCTCATTTCTTTTGTATTCATTGTAAATTTCATATTTTACCCTCCTGTAATTCTTTAATTCCATTCCATTTAATGTTGGGTGGTGTTCCTTCTCTCGTAGTAAAGCGAGTTCCCACTAAATTACCATTAGTTCTAGAACCAATGAGTTCTGCAATATAGTGAATTTCACCTTTTATGTTTTTGCGAGAACAATAGATTTCCTGTTCTAATCTACCGCCCCAATCTTTCCATGCTGGTTGCACACCAACTGGAGAATTGTCTACATATCGTTCTGTTTCATGAGTAATGTAAATAACATCACAATTTAGATTGTAGATAGTATCTAGAAGATGATAGAATGTTTTGTTTCTAGCACCATACATATAAGGCATAACCTTAGTAACAATTCTAGGGTTTGGATTAATCTTTAACATACATGATTCAAACCATGTATCTACTCCATCAATGATGAAGATAGGATTCTCGCCATTATCAATCTTTTCACGGACATAGCGAATAAACATATGTGAATTTTCTTCACTCACTTCAATATCAACCACATTGTCTTTGTTTAATTCAATAGGACAATAAATTTGAATTCTATCAGTAGCATTGTGGTGTTCAATCCATGTTGATTCAACGCCTTTATCCCAATCAAGAACATAAATTGGCCTATTGGGAAAATCAAGAGCAATACCCGTCTTTCCAGTTTTAGGTTCACCCCAAATACCTAGAACAAGGCGAGATTTTCTTTCTGCTCTCTTCTTTTCCATTAATTCACGGAATTTATGATTAAACTCCTCCTGTTTCTTACCAAAATTCATGGTAGTCGCTTCACCTGTTTTGCTTGTTATACTCATTTTTATTCCTCGCATTTTTCCATTGTTTTACTAATTCATCTATTTCTCTTTGATTGCTACAAACCAATCGGACTTCTTTTGTTCCGATGTGTAACTTAATGTGATGGTTTCCATCATCCCAATTTTCTTTCATTGTAATGAAGTCTACTCTCGTTAAGTCTACTTCCCACTTATTTTCTATTGAAAGAAAAATATCTTTAAACTCCATATCCTTTCACCCCCATGTGAACTTTATACTTTGTTAATAAATATTCAGCATCTTCAAATTTCATTACTTGAATAATGAAATTAGACATTGAGTGTATCTTAACTTCAACATTTTCTTCATCATATTTATTCCAACTAATATGTTGAACATTATTAAAATGAATAAATGCTCTTTCTGTTTCAATTGCATTATCATATATTTTCATAATATCACCTCTTTTGAATAGGGAAACAGGTTCATGCCGCAAACTGGCACTATCTCCGTAGCCCAAACCTTTTCCTGTTATTACTGGATAAACCCTACTCAAATTAAAGAGTCAATTCAACTCAAAACCAGTCAAAGTCCTCCTCCGCAGGAACAGGAACATCAACTGGAGAACCATGTCGTGTTGTGACATAAATTCCAGCCGTATTGATTGTTGCTGGCTCAACTCCATCTTCACCTTGTCGTTGAGATGTTCTACCAATAACAATAACAGTAGAACCAATACCAAAGTCAAGTTCAAGATGTTCGGGAATCCAACAAGTTACCATGCCAGTATCGTTTTCATAATCCATTTCTGCATTAAGGTCAGTAATGTTGATGATACGATTTCCATTTGAAGTTGGAGTCATATTCATGTTACAAACCGTTCCATCAGTAATGATATATCGGTCTTTGGCAGGAAGTGTTTGGATAGCCATGTGCCTACGGTCTAATTCAACCAAAGGTGTTAGTTTATCACTAAACTTCTCAACAAGAATTTCTTGAATGTCATAAGAACTAACATCACGATAGGCTTCGCTTTCGGGGTCAAGGCTGTCATTCAAAGTAAGACTGTTAAGAGTCTTAGTTGTAGCACCGTAAATATCTTCTCCGTTATCATTAGCAACACAAATAAAGTGAACCCATGTAAACGGTTGAGGTTGGAAATCAACGGCAGGTTGGTTTTTGTAAGAGAAATAATAAGGTTTCATTTCTCCTCCCATAATTGAACCATAAAAGATACCTGCTCTACGATATTGTTCCTTTGGTAGGGGCTTACCGTAATTAGCATTCTTTCCACCACTCATATAAGATTCGGTTGCATCTAAAGGAATGTAGATTCGGCCATCTTCTAGAGTTTCAGCACCTTCGGGAAGGGCTGAAACAATCTTCTCTTGATATTGTCGGTTGTGGTATCGGGAGATAACAAACTTACCTAGAGCGTTTTCAGTTGCTTGAGCAACAATACCTTCTTCAAGAGCCTTATCGGAATCACGAAGAAATGCTTCCTTTGCTTTGTTTCTGTTCCAACTCATCATGTCTCTAGGAGCATCAAGACTTACAAAGAAGCCAAAAGCATTCTTGTAGAGACTGTCTCCACCTGTGCTTCCTTCATTTCCGCTTTGCTTGCTTCGCTTTACATTTGCTACATAATTTCGCCATAGAGAAATAGCAACAGGGTTTTCTTGTGTCAAGTTGTTCTCTTGACAGATACCTGCATACTTCTCCATTGCTTCATCCAGTTCCATTTCTAGAACCTTCGCACCATTTTCAATTTCGGTTTCATAACTCATTTTTTCACCTCATTTACTTTTTTCTTTTTCATTTTTTTTTGCTTGTTCTATTTGTTAGTGAGTTCGTTCTCACATCAATTGACTAATCATCCAAGAGGCTAATACCTTTGGTGTCATAGTCATTGACCGCCATTCTGCTTCTCCTATTGTTCTTAGAAACTTAAATTTGACATTACTATCAAGGCCATTAGAGGCAATGATAACATCATGTAGTCCATGACAAATTTCTTTGATAGCCTTACCTTTGTAGAGCAAATCATGTATTTCACCTAAGACATTTGTATTTTTATTCAGTATTTTATCAATGATATTTTTGTATTCGTCAAGTGTATTTTCTATCTGTTTTGCTAGGGTAGAATTACTAGACTTTGCCGCCTGTATTTCTGTAATTGCCCTACGCATATCACCGTTCATAGCATATAAAAAGGATTCAATCTCTTCACTTGAAAACTTAGTAATTGCTTCCTTAGCGAGAATTGATGAAATGACATGCATCATATCAGCATGACCTAATGGCTTAAAATGATAGTTTGCACATCGGCTTTGAAGTGCAAAGATAATTTTGTTACGGTCATTACAGGTAATGATGAAGCGAATGTTAGAAGAGTATCTTTCCATGATTCTCTTAAGCGCATTCTGTGCGTCTGTGGTCATCCCATCCATTTCATCTAGCAAACACATACGGAACGGAACAGAACCAATGCTGGCGTTTCTAGCGATGTTCTTAATGGCGTTCCTAACAGTCTCCAATTTTCTATCATCGGAGGCATTAATCTCAAAGAAGTTATCATTGAAATTCTCGCCTAGCATTTCTTTACCTAGAATAATTCCAGCAGTTGTTTTTCCATTTCCCGAATTGCCATAAATTAAAACATTAGGCATTTCTTTTTCGTCAATCCAAGATTGAGCATCCATTGTAAAGTGTTGTTGTCCTACAATTTGGCTAATCTTATTAGGTCTATATTTTTCAGTCCATAGCATTTTTATTCCTCATGATACATATTGTAATACATTCATTCTTTTAGCATAATTATATCTTCTACATTCTAAACAACGAACTTCTTTTGCTAAAGATACTTCGCAGTTATAGCAATTGTTACAGATATAAACTCTCCATGTTAAATTTTTAATTTTTCTTAATCTCATTTTTATTCCTCTTCATAAGTCCACATAGCGGGATAATCTTCATTCACTTTGGTAAATCTACCACTAAGAATATTGGTTAGAGTTCCCATTGAAGGGGCATCTCTCCATTTTTTTCTTATATTTCTTTTTTTATCATTATAGGCTACTAGATTTTGAAGCCTATCATAAATCTCAACAGTATCTAAAACATCGTCTTTCAACATTATCTTTAATTTTTCAATAATTCTTACATTTCTAACCATTAAAAATCCCCCAAAGTTCTTTGTTTAGATTTAATTTGTTGAACTTTCTTTCTAATTTTCTTTTCTCCAAGATTTAATAATCTACATTCAGCATTGTTCAATTTAGACTTTGCATATTTTCTAAAATCTTCATCTTTTAACAATTGCTTAAGTAAGCGTTCATCTTTAACTCCTAGCCTTTTTGCTAAGGCTGGAATCTTAGAATAAGTTCCACGCTTAGGCATGGTTGGTCTACCGAAAAAGTTTCCTGTATGTGCATAGGCTAACATCTCATAAAAGTAATCTTGACTCCATCTACGCTTTACAACTCCATCAACAAATATTAATTTATTTGGGTGTAAACTTTCAATTAACCAACTTAGTATTTGAGTATCGGATGGTTTGTTGAACTTCAACAACTCCGCCATCAAATCCCTATTAGATTCTTTGAGATATTCCATAGTCAAAGAAAATGTATCTCTTTCATAAGAGAGAGGCTTTTCGCTACGAGGCGCAATGGATTCAATGTTTTCTCGCAAAAACTCTTTGCTTCCTGCTCTCTTTATTTGACACATTGATTTAATTTCATTAGGAACAGATTTCTCATTGATTGAAGTTAATACAACTAATCCTTTGTAATGTCTAAGAATAAATAAGACACTTTCTTTATCTATGTTATAATGAATATCTTCAATAAGAATTCCTTTTGAAATAGGCAATGACAATAAATCATTTACAAAACATTCATCGCCATAAAGAACTAATGGTTCATTCAAGAGAGAAAGAGCCTTTGTTGTTTTACCTGTTCCATTTTTTCCTGTAATTAATATTGGTCTATTATTATTCATGGTTGTTAATCCCATATTCGCATTCTCCTTTTATTTCTACTAATCTTTCTATTCCTTCTAAAGTTAAATGTCGTCTATCCGACATAATATCTACTGCTTCTCTAAACAACTTCCATTCATCTTTTGCATCGGGAAGTTCGGGAACGAGTTCTTTTGTTTTACATAAGTTCTTGACTCCACCAATATACAAAACAGGCATTGGTCTTTTTTTGTTTTCTTTTTCTCGGTATGTTGTTTCAATACCATGTTGAAGAAGGCTTCTTCTTAGAGCCAAAATAAATTCATTTTTTCCACGAATGACAAGGCGCAATCTAACATTGTAGCCTATTTGCATTCTTTCATCTACTGACATATGTAAATTCATCTTAGACGATGAAAGCAAAATACCCGTAATTATATCCTTACTAAACACCGTAATCACACTTGCCTTTACCTAAGAAATCAAACTTGAATCTTAGATATTCAATGCCTTCACCGATAAGATGAACCATTGCTTCTTCATGAGCCAATTCACCTCCAAAAATAAATGTTATCTTTGTTCCTTGAAAGCAATTCATTGCTCTTGCCTGTGTTTCAGTAATATAATCAACAATGACAACATACGGTGTTTCTTTTTCAGTAATAGCAAAGAACTTACTAAACAAACCGAGACTCAACATATTAACTTCGTCTAAATCAATATCACCGTATGCTATAAAACTAAGTGTGGTCACAAAACCATATTTATTAATCAAACCTACAACTTCTTCATCGGTGAACATGATAATCACTAAGCCATTCTTTCTATATCTTCTAAGGTATTAATATCTGCAACATATTTATCATCTCTAATTCTTTCCATTCTTGGAAATCTTAATCCATAATTACCATTCGCATCAGTTGAAATTAAATCAGCCTTAACCTGTAAAACAATTCTAGGTAAGAAAGTAAATTTACCATTATTGAAACTTTCAACATTGCGTTTTAATTGATTCGTTAAAGTAACTAATTGTTGGTCACTAAATCCTGTTCCTACTTTTCCTATGGAAGTAAACCCTGTTAATGATTTAACTCCGACTTCAAAGGTAGAGAACACATTTGATTTCTTACCTTCACCATATTCGGCTGATAGAATAACAACATCAAGTTCAATTCTAGGAGGTTTGTATTTAGCCCATCCTTGACTTCTTTTACCTGCTTCATAAGGAAGAGAGGCATCCTTAACAATAATACCTTCAAATCCATCGTTGATGGCATTATTGTAAAAAGCGAGAACATCTTCTCCTTCGGTCATTCTATGTGCTTGATTAGGAACACTAGAGAAACGCTCTAATCGTTCTCTATAAGATAAGTTCATTGTAGTTTCATTGCCCCACTTCAAACAGTCAAAGATAACCCACTTGACTAAAACCTTACTTACTGCTTCTTGAGTATTCTTAGAATGAACTCTAGTAGCCATGTGTTTGTGTTCAAGAGGATAGCCATGAGAATCTACTGGATAAATCTCTCCATCAAATATTGCTTCTTCTACTGCATATCCTTGAAGAATCTCAACTACATCAGGAAATTGATTTGTTACTACACTTCCTTTTCTATTGAAGATAATAACTGAATTACCTTTCTTATGAATTTGATACCTATTACCATCATATTTGTAATCTACAATCTTATCCTTTGGCCACTTCGCCATAGGAATTTCTTTTGCTAACATAGGTGAAATGAACTTACCATGAACTAAATTCATTGGAGGCTCATTCCCCATTTCATAATAAGATACAACATTAGAAAGGCTATTGAAATTACAATGTTTCTTAGTATCGGTTAATTTCTTATTATAGTGTTTAGCGACTGCCTTTTCACAAATACCCGAATTAATACCATTTCTAGGCACTCTTAACCAATAGCGAATAAACCACCTTCTTTCTAATGACGACATTTCAAAAATCGCATCTTTTACTAGTTCATAAGAAGTGCTGGAAATACTAGCACAATCTAATTCTAGAAGTCTAACAATATTTTTCAAAGAAGAATGAGTAGTTGTTTCTTTACTAGATTGAAGATAATAAACTGCATCACCTAAATCGTTATGCGCTGAATAATATTCTTCTATCTCATCATCAAATACTTCAAACATTTTAGCCATCCATTTCTTTGCTTTGGCTAAACCAATATTATTAGATTCTAAGTCTAAAGAAAGAATCTTAACTAAACTCTCTTTATCTTCAAAATTCCCCAATGCCGTTGAAATCAACTTGACCTGTTGAGTTGGTTGTTTCAAATCTGTTGCTTCTAATAGTCTGCTCATTGTCATCCAATTCATCTATAATCACTTCCATATTCTTATTTATTTTTACAATCATTTCTTTAATCAAGGGAGAAATCTTCCCATTATTTGTTTCAGCATACTGCCAAAGAATACCTGCTAATTTTACCCACTCACTCTTCTTCATCGGGTTCAACCGCCTGTAATAATCTCAAGAAATTACTAATCATTTGATTAGTAACATGGGCTTCCTGTTCTTTTTCCTGTTCAAGAAACCGATGCATTAAATGAATTAATGTTGCTTGAGTAATAGCAGGACTCATCTTAAGAAGCCCTCCTCCCCTTTGAATCTCCCAATAAGAAACAAAGGTTGCCTTTGCTAAATGATTAGCATATCGCATTTCCCCTACACTAGAATTAAAATGGTCTAGAAGAATAGGAGTTCTTCTCAATCTTTTTCTTTGCTCATCAACCCACGATGCAAATTTCTTATCGTTTGTGCATATTAAATATAATTTATTCATTTCATTCTCTCCTCAGTATTTATGAACCATTCTTTCATCATCTGTAATTCCACTAACATAATTTGTTCGTGAACATGACTCGGTTCTAATCTAGAACCTCTACCTGTTGTTGCTGGAGGCAATGACTTCTCAATAATAGAAGCCATCAAATCAACAAATTCCCCCATTTGTTCTTGAAAAGCACTAACTGCATTCTTTGAATGTTGTCTTTTTGGATTTGCTTTACTAAGACTTTCTTTTGCTTGAACATAACTAATTCTCATCTAATTCCCTCTTTAAAATCTCAAGAAGAAGTTTTGCTTCTTCTCTATTCATTCTAATTCCTTTAACTGTTGGTTTATCATTTTTAGCCCATCTAATATCAATGACTGGTATATTCCAATATACACCTGCACGAATAATAACTTCGTCTACATCACTTCTTACTACTCTTCCAATCATAGGTAAGTCGCTCAATTAATCCACCCCTGTTTAAATTTATCAAGTTCCTGTCTTGAAGTAAAATATCTAGGAGTATTACCTCCACTTAAAGGATTACATATCCAACATGCACCACCAATACTTGAAATTTGAACAATCTCAAATTGCTCATCATTTACTTCGCACACTTCTATTGTATTTACTTCGGGAACTAAACCATACATGCGAGTAATTTCCGAAGCAACATCATGAATGTTATCTACAACATACTTGATAATGTGCGCTCTTTGAATTGGAATTTTAGGTGCAACTTGAAACTTTACTTGGCCTGTCATGCTACAAACCTTACATTTATTTCCTTCACAAATAGGACATTTAATTTCCGCATCGTAAGGAGCAGGTAATGTAACGGTGACGGCTTTCTTCACTCGGCTTCCTCCACAAATTTGCGAAGTTTATATCTATTAAATCCTTTTAATAAATCATGCATAACTGTGGCATGAGTATTCCAAGCCCATGTAAGAAAACTAACTTCTACTTCGGCTTCCCAACAATCAGCACAAAAATCACCATCAATCAAATGTTCTTTTAACATACTTCTATGACAAATACTGCATTCCATATCTATTCCTCCACTAATACGGCTACATCAGTTGTCAAGAACAAACTAGCAATAGACATTGCGGCAACAAAACTATTCTTTGTTACTTTTACGGGGTCAAAGACTCCAGCCATTTCCAAATCTTCATATTGGCATGTTAAAGCATTGTAGCCTTTATCTCTCAAGAGCGAGAGAGATAACTCTCCACCACTATTACTAATCAAAGTAGTTAATGGTGCAATTAGAGAAGACTTTACAATTGTGTGTCCTAGAGAATCCCCTAGAGCCTCTCTAGCCTCATAGAGAGTCATACCACCACCAATGACAATACCTTCGCTTAAAGCGGCCTTAGTAGCGTTAAGAGCGTCATCTAATCTCTCCTTCTTTTCTCTCATTTCAAGTTGAGAACCTGCGCCAACTCTAATAGTGGCTACTCCACCACTTAAGCGAGCAATTCTTGATTTGATTCTAGACAAATCAAAGCCCTCCATGTCTTGAGCAATCTCTCTCAATTGAGAAATCTTTTGAGAAGTATCGCCAACGCCTCCGATGATAGTAGTATATTCCTTGCCAATAATAATCTTCTCACATTGACCGAACTCTTCATATGAAATCAACTTAGGGTCATCTCTAGATTCATCATTGAATACTTTACCTCCGACTAAAGAACAGGTATCTTGTAATTCATCTAATTGAGCATCGCCAAAGTTAGGTGCTAGAATGGCCGCACATTGAATTGTCTTATTCATAATATTCATCATAAGATTAGCCAACGCTGAACCCTCAATTCCCTTTGAAATAATTAGAAGAGGTTGTTGCTTAACAGAAGCAATTTCTAACATAGGTAATAAATCTTGAAATGCCTTAATCTTTAGATTAGAAAGGAAAATCAAAGGATTCTCAAAAGTGCATCTTCCATCTTCATCAGCCATAAGATGAGAAATATATCCTTCATCTAAACGAACTCCTTCCCTAGTAATTAATTCAGTTCTATGAGATTTTGCTTCTTCAACAGTAACAATACCTTCTCTACCAACTGCACTAATTGCATCTTGAATCAATTGTCCTAGAGAAGCATCGTTATTAGCGGCAATCGTAGCGATGTTTAGAATATTATCATCTTCAATAGGTGTTGCCTTATCATCTAAATACTTTAGAATGATTTCTTGGGCTTCTTCTAATTGAAGTCTTAACTCATGAATGTTAAATGTTTCAAGTTCAGCAATGCTATTACATAGAGCCTTAGCAATAACGCAAGCAGTTGTTGTTCCATCACCGCTAGAATCCTGTGCTTTACTGGCTAAGTTTTGAACCATTTGAACTCCCATTTGAATATAAGGGTCTTCGCTTCTAACATATTTAGTGATAGTAACTCCGTCATTAATGATAATAGGAGGTTCACCTTGAAGAATAACAGTTCTCGCTTGTGGCCCTAATGTTGGGCTAACTGTATCAGCGACTAAATTAATACCTTCAAGCAATTTGTTTTTTACTTCCTTTCCATATAAAATCATTCAATCATCTCCATATCTTCTTCCAAAAAACCATAACAATTAGGACACTCAATTAAATCACCCTTTACGAAATTGTGGCAATGAGGACATAATACTTCGCTCATTCTTTCACCAACCCATAATAGCCTTCTTCCATGACAGGAAGTCCAATATATTCAGCATAGCACTTTTCACTACAAAAGTTTCTAATCCCAATCGCAGTCGGAATTTCTTTGTAGATAGGAGAAGCATCACACATGGCGCAATAATTTCTACCCGTCATTCTTCCACCAGCCTAGTTTGAAGGCCTTTCCACAAATCATAGTTTTGCTTCTTAGTTGGAATTGAATCTAAGAGCATATGAATAATGCTTACTAAGAATTGTAGTTCCCCTACTAAGTATCTATCAGTAATTTCTTCTCGGAATAAATCACCATTTTCTGTCAAATCTAACATTTGAGTTAGAATACTTTCATATAATTCAATATCATTCATTTTTTCCACACTCGCATAATTTTTCTATTCTATAAAATACACCACATATTTCACATTCTACTGGAATTGCACCGCACATTATTCTTCACCTAATACTGCTAAAATAGAACTGTATTCAACAAATAAGTAATTATCAAATTCTTCGTATCTATTCTTAGATGACCAAATTACTTTCTTACCAATGATGGATTCATCAACATCACATGAGATACATACTCCTTCATTGCGATGCATGGAAAGAATACCACTCGCTGATTTCCTTTGTTCAATTTCAACTATTACCCAATTACCAACTGCTTTCATCATTCTACCTCCAAAACTGCATCATTATGCTCGCATATCCTACAAATATTGTTAGAGTATAAAAGAGATTCATAATATTCAATCTTTTCTTGAAGTAATTTATTCTCTTTTTTCAATTTGTTATATTGTATTGCGAGTCCTCTACTCATCATTCCACCTCATGCCTTTGTTTAAGAGTGCGGCAACCGCTAATGCTTCCTGCTCACTTTGGGTTAAGAAGAAATTATAGTCGTCTTTCTTAACATACCATGAATCACCGAGAACTTTTGAGTCTACTTTAGTAATAATCCACTTCATTCTTCATCATCCTCACATTCACATTCAAAACAATTTTCACAACCGCTACATTCACCATTCTCGCATTCCCAATCAGCGTCGTCACGAAAAACAATATGGCCACAATTCCAACATGTAGTCATAGAATTATCATGTCTGTCGTTAATATAAACAACACCGTCTTCAACATATAAATCGGGTTTTTTGTCAAAGAGCATACCGACACGGCTCGCCTCATATCGGGGCGCATTAGGTAATTTATCAAGGTCAATGATACAGAAAATACCTGCATCAACACCGAATGAATTTGCACCATTTGTAGTTTCAACACCATTAAAAGTCCATGTGCCATCTCCACCGTTTGACCAAATAGTGAGTTCTTGACCTTTCCAATCAAATACAGAATCACAATGGTTTCCATAGTCTTGAACCTTCGCCCGATTAGATTGAAGGAATGTTGCTTCACAAAACTCACTCCATTCGTCATCGGGAATAATATAACAGGGGTCGCCAATATAATATTTCATTCTTCTTCACCTCATAAACTAAAATATGCATAAGTCATTAGAGCAATAGCACCAAAAGCAGTAAGGCCATACTTGATTTTATCCATCGTTGTAATTCTATACATTCTATTCAATAGTTTTCTTAATTCTTTAATTGTATAATGTTCCCATTCAATAACTTCATTTGTATTATCAGTAATATGGAAATGGAAACCATCAGTTACAATAAAACCATATTCGTTAATATTTGGAACTTCATCAATGAATTCTTCAACCTGTTCCATTCCTTTATGTGAACGGTTTGGGGCTTCTGCCTCAACGAGCCATTTGAAATTCTTAGTTCCTGTTTTTTGAGTAACTGTCAAAAGATAATCTAAATGTCTTTTCTTTCCACTAACTGTTGTAAAGGTTGGTTCTCTTGATGACTCAACTAAATAATCACTATTTGATTTATCAAACAATTTAAAGAAAGGTTCAATCAAGGTTTCGCAAACTGCCGTTTCTGGTTTTACTGGATTAGTGAAATGACTACTATACATCATTCTACCATTAAGTAGCGCATCCTTACCTTCGTTTGTTAAAAGAGCCAAAAGAGGTTTGTTATTTTTATTATCTCCAAAAGAGTATCTTTTGGATTTCTTTCTAGACTCTTTTTTACTTTTCATTTCTTCTAATTGCTCCGCTTCTTTCTTTTTAGAACAACTTCTAGAAGTGTGACCTTTGATGCCACAAAATCCACAAGTCATATCTTCTACTGTTATTTTTTTCATTCTTCTTCACCTCTTATTTTTACAACATATCTATCTTGCTTGCGATGTAAAACACCATCAACATAAATGTCTAAATGATTAGGATTAGTTTTATCCCAATATCCATAGTGTCCTTCTCCTCCTAAGACATACGCACTTTGCATATTCAATTCCCAAATGTTAATTGTTCGCCAATCAGTTCCACTAAAATACGCTGAACCAAATGGATGAGTATGAATCCAACACTTAATCGGCAACTTCATACCGATAAGATTAGATGGATTGATTGTCAAATAATCAACATATCCAGCCGTTCCAGTAGAAACAAAGATTTGATTCTTAGAATCAATTACTGCTTGAACCTCAAGCGCAGGTAAGATTTCAGTTGAAGCATACCAAATAGCCCTATGAAAATCAAGGGTGTGTTCCATATCTTCAAATTCTTCTACTTTAGAAGTAGAAGAAATACCATGCACACAAAGAATCATGTCCCAAGCCTGTTCAATGTGATTAATTGCTTCTAATCTTCGTTCATTCAGCATAGCAGTTTCCATGCGCCAAACATCATAGCCACTATCATCATCTTCATCATCAATTCCAATATTACCCATTTTACTCATTTTATTCACCTCAAACATTTACCATTTTAAATTCGGGAACTTCTTCCTCATTAAACCAACGCTGAATCCATTGTGCGCCCATTCCAGCAACAGTAACCTGCATAAAATGCACACCTGTATTAGAACCATCCCATGAATCCCCTTGACAACTAAAAGACCTAGAAGAATCTCCTGCCAATAAAGAATCATATTGTGATGGGTTTGCTTGATAGGAAACTAACACACAATTTCTTCCCTGCGCTCTCAAATCTAACCACTTTACTTTAGAATTATAGAGTGTCTTTCTTAATCCTAAGTTATCTACACAACAAACAACCAAATCATATCCTTGAAGTTGTTTTTCAGTCAGGATAGGATAACAACTGGTGCTAAAAACAGAAGAATACTTATTCATGTATTCTGCTTTATTTTTACCAACATTCATTTCAAAGTTTTGATATGGTAAATTCTTTTCTTCAATCTTATCGGGGTCTGCTACTGCAATATTATACAAACCTACTCTATCTAATAGAGGAATTAGGAAACTCCCAATACCTCCTGCTCCAATAACTAATACTTTTCTCATTTTCATTCCTCCTCTCTTGTCTTTTTCCATTCTTCGTGAACTCTTCCTAAACTATAAGCGGTTTGCATAATCTGTCCGATAAGTTTTGCTAAAAGTTCTTGCGTTTCGGGTGAATACCCCATCATATACATTCTTGTAGCCGTTACAAAATTATTACAATCTCTACAAACCCTATCTTCAAAATTAGGAAGAAGAGGTTGTGGGTTATTTCCTTCGTATTCTTCCATTTCTTTATTACATAATTTACAATTAATCATTTTCATTCTCTCCTTCCTGCATGTGGTAAATCTACTTCATTAATTTCCCAAACTTTTCCTTCGTCAATTAGAGGTTGTAGTTCACCCATCCAAAAAGAACCCCATTCATTCTCAAAGCCTTGAACATATCCAAAATACAATGGGTGTCCTCCATAATCTTCTTCATCTATTTCAGTCACAAACCAATACCAACCGCTAAACGATTCATACCCTTTTATGACTTCTTTATTATTAACATACAATTTTCCATTTTTAGTATTCAACATTTTTATTCCTCCTTTCTATATTGTTTTGGAATGCATCGGTCATTGTGAAAAATGAATAATTCATTTTTTATTACAACCAATCTAGCACATTCTCTACAAATATATTTTTCACAGGTTTCACAATCGCACATTGTTGTGCCTACTGTTCCGCATTTACATATTTCATTCATATTTACACCTCATTTATTTTTCCTTTCATTTGTTTTGTTTCCTTAAAACCAAGAAGAACACATAATTCATTACCTTTCACCTTGATTGTTTGGGCAGGAACACCCGTTTTCTCCGATATTTCTTTTTGAGAAAGAGGAGAGTTCAATAGAAGCGAAGCAAACCAACAAATCGTTGCATAGTATGCTTTACCTCTCACAAAATATTGCTCATCAAAATCAGTTTCAAGTTTAGTGAGAACTTTCTTACATGCATTCTCAAACTCTAATCCCAAATTGAATTTGTTAAGTTCTTTACCTAAAGAGAAGTCATGATTCACAATAGAACAATTTCTATTACCATACACTTGATTGATTTTACGAACTATGTTTCTTACTATCTTAGGATTGCTAGAATACTCCGAACAAACTTCATGCATAGTAAACGGAGTATTGTTTTCCTTAAGAACATAGTAAACAACTGCGCTGGCTCTATCTTCTAAACTCTTAGAGGTTAGGAGATTCTTATTGTGAGCATCAACATATACTTTAGCCACTCTATCTTTCAAATTCAATTGGGGGGCAATAGCATTTAATGCCATATTACAGAAATGTATTCCTTTTTTGATATGTCTAGGAATATCATTTGTAGTTCCTACTACACCATTATCAATAGAATGAATAGCGTAGCCATCTTGAACGAGAAGAACAGTTTGTTCAAATGGTTCAGTCACAATAACTAGACCGCAATCATCACAAACTGATTCTCCTAATCGCTCATTAAAATGTTTATTTTCACCTTTGCATTCGGGGCAAACCATTATTATCATCTCTCACTTCTATATTTGGCATATAAGATTTAATTGTTGAAACCATATTAACAACAACATGGTCATTAAGTAAGGCTAATGCTCTAGCAACAAATTGGTCGCCAATAGATGAATTGGTATTCAAATTATCAATACAAATCGGCCCACGATAAACAGGGTTAGAATCAGCATCAATTCCATAAACATAAGTAGCAACATCTTGCCTTCCGCCAGAACTACGAGTTTTAGCCGTTAGTTTCCAATCTGCTATTTTACCACGAACACTTAAGGCCGTAACAAAACCAGTTTCATCCTTTTCAGCAAAAAGCCTATCGGGATATTTCTTAACCATTTCATCAACTAATTCTCTCGCTCTCTTCTCAACTAAATCAGCCGTTCTGTTTTGAAGAAGAAAACTCTTCATCACTTTGACTTCGGAAGCAAGAGGTTCTTTACCAACAGTTTTGATATAGAGTTCTTTAGGAGAAATATAAGACCAATTACTACGCTTAGAATCAAAACGATAAGCATTACAAAAAGCATCTAAGTCTTTAAAGGACATATTGCCCCAAATACCATCACTCACTTCAATGGCTACTGCGTTATCATCAATTAATTGAACATTAAGTCGCACTTCATGTTTTTCATAGTCATGCCAAAAAACAAAAGGCGCACGATTCTCAAGAGCATAGGCTACATTTTCGGGCATTTTGTTTAATTTACCTAAATACACTAATAACTTAGTTCCGTCTTTTTCACGAATAGCCTTTGAAAACATTCTAGCGAGAATTGATTTAGCATTGGCTACACTATGTTTTACACCATTAATTGAAACCTTAGTATCATGACTAAGTAAAATAGGACAACCATACAAATTAATTACAAAGTTGTCTAATTCCTTAAGACCACTATAATTAGAATATCTTCTATAAGTTCTTTTTCTAGGAAACAAATAATTTCCAAAGAAATTGGCTAGACCATCTAAAATAGGGTCATTTCCAACAACTCTATCAACAGAAAGAGGAATAGTTCTATTACCAAATATATTAGTAGAATTACAAGTAAATTGAATTCTATACGAACTATTATTATCATCGGGGGTTGGTATTATCATTTCATATTCTTTTGTCATATTATCACATCATATACATATTGCTTTTATCTTTATTACATTTCTCATGTATTTCTTTTTTTATTTCATAGGACTCAAGTAATTGTCCTCCGCAAACTCTACAACGAGTTGCTATTCTATTTTTGTGCGCTCTAATGCTAGACACATATTCGGGGTTTTTTTCTTTCATCTAAACACCTATTTTTTCTAAATCACTACAAATTATACAAGGCGAGTCGCAGTTCCTCGCATGATAGCGTAAAGCATCTTCTATTTCTTTAGTTCGCCTTTTAATATAAAGAGCGAATCCTTCGTCAATCGCCATCGGGTAATTCCAAAGTTTTTGATAGATAAGTTGTGTTATCACAAGAGTATCATCAGTTTCTTGGATAAAAGAGTCTGATTGGTGAATTTTACAATAAAGAATTTTAAGAGCATTTAGATGCACTTAAATCAATCCTTTATTTTAAACTCCACATAAAATTATTGAACAGTTAATAAAGGAAGTATTGGGGAGAGAGTAATTGGACTTTACTCTCTCCCCACTTCGCTTAAGGATAAGGCTACACTATGGAATTTAGTAGCAACCTCCTACAATTGCTGGAGTTAGGTCTACTGATTCCACCGCATCCCAATTAATTTCGTTAATGTTTTGACGAGAAACGAGTTCTCCATCAACGAATAGCCAATGGGTAGGATGGCTATCAATTTGTTCAATGACTTCGGAAACTTCCAAAGTCAATTCTGTGTGGCCTGTTTCATTCAAAATTCGCATAGTAATCATAATATCACCTTTATTACTTCCATATTCCTTATCCTATAAAAAGGGTTCATAAGTATTCACCCTTTCCTTCACCTATTTCGTCTAAGTTTTCAGCCAGCAATCCCCATAAGGGGAGTCCAATTGCTAACCCAACTCCAACTAATACTGCACCTTTCAATATTTTTCCAATCATTCTTCATCACCGCATTCTGTTGGCTCTCCAATCATACCTTCAACAATAGCACCATCACTAAAATGTTGCTCAACAACATAACAGTTATCGTGGTTATCCAAACGATAAACACGCATTGATGCGAGATTTCCGATGTATTCTTTTCTGTTCCATTCGTAACAATCCCCACAACAATCCTCAAGACATTTATCCCAATTTACTGTGTGCCATGTTTCTTCAATTTTAATCTTCGTCATTCTTCATCACTCTCCATTGAATCACATATTGCACAAGGATGGCTCAAGTATTCGCACCATCCTTCGTCGTGAAACCAAATGTGTGCATCATGGTCAAAGTCCATCTGCAACCCATCTATCATCCGATACAGTCGTTTGACTTCTTGAAGAAGAAGTGGTGCGTCTGCGACGATTTGTGCAACAGCCTTATCGTGGAGTTGGTCGGTGATGTGGTAGTCTCCATTCGCACCTCTTTGGAAAAGTTCTCCGTCAATCACCACCAATCTGCATTTGCTATCCCATTCGTATTTGTCTGTGTCAATCATTCTTTATCACCTTTTGTTATCTCTTCAATACGCCTTAAGTCAGACCTGTCTAAATTCTTCATGTCACTATTGATGTAACGATGTAAAGTTCTCAAATCATGAAGGGAGAGATTAGGATTGATATTCTGCCAGTTAATAGGTTCTAGACCATAGTATTCTATCATCTTATCTGCTTTAGAACCATGTGTTGCCATATGCAACAACAAATCGTTCCTTTCCCTTGCTTCGGCTTTCTTTCTTTTAATCTCTCTTTGCCTTGCTTCTTCTTCCCAAATGGGGCGCATCTTCTCTTCGTAGGCTTTTCGCTCAAGTTCCCGTTGTCGTTGTATTTCCGCATATTCAGCCTGTCTTCGGGCTTCTTCTTCTTGACGAATTCTTTGTTGCTCGGCAACTTGAGCAATTCTTTCTTCTCTAGCCAACTTTTCAGCCTGTAATTGGTCATTAAGACCAGTAAGACACTTAATGTAAAATACACTCAAATCATACATGAGTTTCTCATTAGGATAGCCTCTTGAATTAATTTGCGCTCTAGAGTTATCGGGATGATTCCAACGCCAAACAATAGAAGCCATTTCATCTGTTGGTGATGCTTTCTTAATTAATTTGTAGACTGGTTCATTCCTTTTAGTGCCATAGTTGTATTTCCAATCCTTAACCTTAGTGTTATAGCGAAGGTCTGCTTCTTTGACAGTATTAAACATCAATTCAAACGATTTACCATTTTCAGCCCACCATGCTTCGGCTTTCATTCCTTTAACACGGACATTTAACCATTGTTGAATCAATTCTTCTGTAATCTCATCAGGCCTCATACCAGTTTCTTTGGCAATAGCCCGAATAATCAAGTAAGAGTTAATGTGGTCGCTTCCAACAATATCTTCATTGCCGTTTTCTGTATTTTGAATACGGAAATGATAAACAATATCGTGGCCACAAAGACACTTCATTGGATGATTGTTTTGTTGAACCCATGTAGGAATGTTATCTGTTTGACCACGCCACCAAACATCTCCAGTAGCAATCCATTCTTTGTGGGCTTCTTCATAATCATTAGAAACAGAAAGAGCAACCATATTTGTTACCAATTTCTTATCCCAATGAGAAGTTCCTAATCTTCGCTTTGCCATTGTCATTTCATCAGTCATTTTTATTCCTCCATAAATTCTCTTTCTTCTTTTTGGAAGGTATATTGTTCTTCCAAATAAGCAGTTAAGATATTATCCATTTCTCCTTGAAGGGATTCTGTAATCCCTGCAATTATTCGTCTATTTAGACTAATCCAAAGTTTGTGATAAGTATTCAACACAACTTTAGGTTCGCCAGTATCGCCTCCAGTAATAATTATCGCTGGAAGTTCGCTATCTTCTACAATTCTAAATTCTACTTGCATTTTAATTTCTCCTTTGAGTGGTAGGCATGACAGGAATTGAACCCGTATCTTCGGCTTAGAAGGCCAAAATGCTATCCATTACACCACATGCCCTTTATGTTCTTAGCAAACTGTGTTTGCATATAGCAATAGCGATTCTTTTTGCTTTGCTACAATATATTGTTCTAGATATGAATACTCTCTATCCATAATGTGAGCATTCTTCACAATGTTTTCAGCAACCAATAGTGCCAACCTTTGTGGGCTGGTATTCACAATCAGTTTTGAAACCTTTTGAATAAGTTCCTGCTCATGTTGCTTTTCACTTTCACATGACCAACATGGTTCTCGCACATTCATATCATGACTGCTATCAAAGCGGTCAATATATCCTTTATCATTACAATCATTACATTTCATATTATCACCTTAATCGTTGCATTATTCTTTCTCTTCTTTTTCTTTCTATTTCATTACCATATGTAAAGTCAAACCATGCTGGCGCATCACGCTTTTTCCATGATGCAAAAGCATACTTTCCTTTAATGTAGTAGTTTTGATAACATTCAATGACATAATCCCAATCACCGAGATTAGGATTGTCAATGAAGTATTGTTCACGGTCTAAACGATAGACATTATCCATCGCAATATTGAGTGGTGTCATATCAACAGGGTTAAAATCAAAGGTAACACTATCTAAGATACGCTTTTGTGAACCATGTTCTTTACCATAGCGATAAGTATATTCTTCGCAAAGAGCAAGCGCATGTTGATACAACCACATATAGTTGGCTTTTGTTTCTCTAGCCCAAATTGTGCTAGGATGGTTAAGCATGGCTGGCTTCATTAAGTAGCGATAGTGCGACTTAGCATGAAACTCTTTGAGTTCTTTGAGAGAAGGCTCTCGCTGATGTGCTGAAACAAACATGAAGTAAAGCATGTTTGTGTGCAACATTTGACAACTTTCAGTTGGCATTTTAACTACATGCTTATCTATCAATTGTTGCGCTGATGTTACAGGATTACTAGATACTGCAAAAATATTCATGCTTTCACCTTCCTTGAAATAAGGTAGGCTTGGTAGTAAGGAACGCCATTGGCTACCAATTGTTTATAGAATTCCGCTTGTTTATTCCTTGTTGAAATATCCCGTTTAAGATATTCGGGTTTCCAGATACTATTATTTTTAATCATTTTAATCACCATTAAGAATGGGCTTTGCACCCATTCGGAAGTCAATTTCTCCACCTAGTTCACTTCTACACTAGGTAAGGAGGCGATACCACAGCCTTTGGAGTTATTCAGTTCTTTTGTGGTTTTGGCCCACAATAAAACAGGTTTTCTTGCGCTCTTGTAATAGCGACATAACAAATATTATTTTCCTCATGTCCTCCTTTTGGATGAGGCATACGCTCAGTTGCTAATAAGAAAACATTAGGTGCTTCAAGCCCTTTAGCCTTATGAACAGTTGAAAGCATAATTTCACCTTCTTCTGTTCCATCAAACACCAATTTGATATTCTCAATCATTTGACCAACTGTTTCACTTCGGCTAGCAAAGATATTGATACAATCTGCCTTATCGGAAAGATTCATGGCTTGATTCATCTTTTCATCAGCCTCAAGCCGTTGAATTTGAACCGTAACATGAATCTTGAATAATTGGTTAAACTCATCAATACCCATTGCATCGCTTTTGGTAATCTTACGGATTTCATTAATCAATCCAGTTGTCATATCTCGCCCTAGAATGTAGGCTGATTTACCATTACTTACTAATTCATAGAAAGCACTAACGAGAGGGGCATTGTAACGACACAAAACCATATCACCACTTTCGGGAGTAAAGGAAGCATTCTCAACAACTTTACCAACAATAGCATTAGGTGCATGGTGGAAATCTCTAACATAGCGGTTTGCTTCTTGAACAACTGATGTAGGACAACGCCATGAAATCGTTAAAGGCAATTGAATAATTTCTCTATTGGATTCCTTCTCAAGACGATTTCGGAACATATTGATTGAGTTAGAATCAGCCCCACGAAAACCATAGATTGCTTGATTAGGGTCGCCAACAATAATACAACGACCACCATTTACAACTCGCACAATAAGTTCTCTTTGCATTTCATTGAAGTCTTGGGCTTCATCAACAAAAAGAAGGTCATAGTGTGGAAGTGGGTAATTGTTTACTAAGGGCAACCAAATCATATCATCAAAGTCAATCTCATTTGTTTGAGTCTTACATTTGTTAAGAATAGCAGGAATTGCGCTAATTGCCTGTTGTTCTTCACGACTTGATTCAAATTGAATATTGTATTCATCAATAAGTCTACGAATACCACGCACATCTCGCCCATCAATCATTGAACCTTTGATTAAACCCACTAGTTTAGCCAATGGTGCTGAGAAGTAATCTCGGCCTAGAACTTCACTAATGATATTCTTCACTTTGTAGTTGTTCACTTTGGTTCTAATTCCAGCCGCACGAATGGCTGAAAATCCGAAGGCATGAAATGTTTTGGCTTCCACATTATCGGGTAATTTCTTTGCTAGTTCAGTTGCGATACTTTTGTTAAAAGCAAGGAAAGCCGCATTACCAGTTACTCGGTTTGCCGCTTCTACAATTGTGGAAGTCTTTCCACAACCTGCTCCTGCAATCACAATCACATGCTTTTCTGTTTCACCAATAGCGGTGAAAATTGCTTCTTGTTGTTCGGTATATTTCATTTTTATTTCTCCTTATTTTAATTGTCACAATGGACTATGATAGGTGGGGAAGATGAGATTAAGTCCTAACGGACATACTGCTCATTTTGGCCACCCGTTCTCATCTTCCCCGTTATCCTAAAGCAAAACGCTTTGCTTCATAGAGTAGGCGAGGCCACCACGCCCCGACCCCTCAAGGATGCCCCACACCCCTTTTCGGATTTATAAACCCACCCCACCACTCCCGTAAGAGAATAGTGGCGAAAGCCAAACGCTTTATTCTTCTTCGTCAAGAATCAGAGATTGCATTTGACCATCCCATTCTCCAGTTTTATACATACTGGATAATTTGTTACGCAACTTCTTTAGTTCAGCCAAACGATATTGCTTCTCGTTAGAATACAGACCACCACCTGCTTTACCATGACGGAATAATAGATATGGCATCATTTTGTCATGGTTGAAAAAATTAGTTAGCGCACTACCATACACCGAACAAATTTTGTCAATGTTCACTCTTACTGTTGCTGGAATTGAGGTTCTGTTGCCCTTTCTAAATGGCGTTCCATCACGGCCTTTCAGCAATGCCTTTATTGATAACATGGCCGTTTCACGCTCATTCATATCATTCTCGCCAATATACAGATTCATTTTGACCACCGTAATGACTCCCTCCGACAAATCTTCTGTTGCTTCCAAAAATTCATTCACTTCAACTACAAAGGTTTCCCACTCGCTCATGTCCTAACTACTGTTTTTGGACTATATGAAGGATTCAATTATTTTCGCTACTTTCTGCTGAAAAATCAGGATTATTTTAGCCCAATAATAAATAGTTTGCACAAATACAAATCTAGAGTCATTTCTCATTTTGATGATGTGTCTCATTTAATGAGAAACGAGAAAAAAGTGCGAAATTCGCTCAAAAACCAAGATTTTGGGGGTTCATTTCTCACATTTCTCATTTCTCACCTACCCCTCTTTCTAGAGAGAGAGTATATCCTCTCTCATATATATACAAGAGAGAGATGATGATGAATGAATGAATGAATGATGAGAAATGAGAAATATGAGAAATGAAAAATAATCTTCATACTTCTGTATGCATATCTACCAAGTTTCTTCTCAGTCGTGTCGCATCTCATTCCGATTTTTGGATGAGAAATGACAACCTCGCCATATTATATGATATATTGCATATGCAATGAACATATTACATTACCATTTTACATAAGGCCAATTGAAAAATAGTGTAAATAAGCACTATTAGAATTAGGTTGGATATTTTTGAATTAAGTAAATGAATGTAAGGTTATTTGTTGTAGTTTCAATCAAATAAAGAGCATTACCATATGGTTTGAAACGCTTTGTTGCTTCAAACCTTAAATGAGAAATCTCCTATTGGTTGGCTCAAAGGGAAGATTGGCCAAATACATGAGGTGAAACAAATGAAAATAGAAAATTGGATTACGAATACAACTGCGGTTCGTGCTTGGATGAGCAACGAATTGAAAGACGACGGGGTGCGAGCAACCCTAAGCGGTATCTTTGATATGGCTAACGAACAATCAAGTGAAGACTTCCTTTCTTCAATGTGGACTGCGGTTCGCAACATTGCAGGGCATCTTGATGGATTCCCAAAAGCCCGTGTTGGACAACC